>Ga0210009_1002016_pt1 | contig 15821 bp, 12 predicted proteins | sample CryGeyCG2114_065_FD_185457 | JGI IMG/M metagenome (GOLD analysis project Ga0210009, IMG submission 185457) | Groundwater microbial communities from aquifer - Crystal Geyser CG12_big_fil_rev_8/21/14_0.65 (SPAdes) (version 2) | ecosystem: Environmental > Aquatic > Deep subsurface > Groundwater ... | reverse complement strand
CCATTTTTAAAAGAACTGCTGCAAGAATAACGCTACCTGCCGTTGGTGCTTCTGTGTGCGCATCTGGTAACCAGGTATGTAAAGGAAACAATGGTACCTTGATTGAAAAACTTAATGCAAAAGCCAAAAACATATAAAGTTGAATTGATTGTGGAATTGTCGGTCCAATTTTATACAATTCAGTTATGTCGGTTGAAAAATGTCCCAAAGAATTTGACGCATAAATAGCCAGCCATATTATTGCAACAAGCATTAATAAACTGCCAGCCATTGTATAAATAAAGAATTTAATTGAAGCATAAATTCTTCTTTTGCCTCCCCAAATACCAATAATAAAGTACATTGGAATAAGCATAAGTTCCCAAAAAATATAGAACAAGAAAAGATCTAAAGAGATAAATACACCTATAATTCCTGTTTCCAATAAAAGCATAAAGAAAGTAAATTCTTTTACATTCTTATCAATACTAGACCAACTTGAAATTAATGTTAATGGAGTAATAAATGCAGTTAATAAAATCAGCAGCATTGACATTCCATCAATGCCGACAAAAAAGCTGATGTTTAAATTTGAGATCCAACTTACTTTAAGAAGAAATTGAAAGTCTCCTATATCACTGTTAAAGTTTGAATAAATTATTAATGAAACAATGAATACTAAAACAGAAACTGCTAAGCCAAAATATTTGATCAGACTCTCATTCTTTTTATTAATAAAAAGAAGTAAAACCGAACCTATGATCGGTAGAAATAATAATATTGCAAGTAAATTATTTGATTCCATAAATTTATAAAGTGAAAATTATCCAAAATAGTGCTATCACAATTCCAACAGCCATTATTAAAGCATAAAATTGTGCAATACCGTTTTCAAATTTTCTAATCCTTGTCGAAATTGAATTAACTATTGAAGCAAGACCATTAACAGTTCCGTCAATTAATTTTGCATCTGTTATTTTCCAAAGCACTGATTCTGATAATCTATATATTGGTGTTACAATCAGCCAATCATAAAATTCATCAATAAAATATTTATTCCATAAAATTTTATAAATACCGTTAAATTTATTTTTCATCTTATCAGCAAAAGATGGATTTTTTAAATAGATATTTCTTGCAACCAGAATTCCAGTTACAGCCAAAATAACAGATACTATCATTAATGTAATTTCAGTAGAGTGTGCATAAGTCTGATAGTGTGATAATTTTAGTTCGGAATTTTTAAATATTGGTTCAAGCCAATGTTCAAACTTATTTCCGCCTTCACCTGAGAACAAAGCCGGAATTCCGATAAGCCCGCCAATAACTGACAATACTGCCAAAGCCATTAAAGGAATGGTCATCACTTTTGGAGATTCGTGCGGGTGTTTATCTTTAGCAATTCTTTCTTTACCAAAGAAAGTTAGGTTAACTAATCTGAACATGTAAAAAGCTGTTAACAAAGCAGTAAAAGCACCTAATGCCCAAAACAAAACATTACCATTTGCAAAAGATGACCAGAGTATTTCATCTTTACTAAAGAAACCTGATAGAGGAGGAATACCTGATATTGCCAATGATGCTATTAAAAATGTTATAAATGTATGAGGCATATATTTCTTTAATCCACCGTAAGCCTGAATGTTCTGTTCTTCGTGCATTGCATGAATAATTGAACCTGCACCTAAAAAGAGTAATGCTTTAAAAAATGCGTGTGTCATTAAATGAAAAATTCCGGCAGAAAATGCACCGACACCCAAAGCCAAAAACATATAACCAAGCTGAGAAATTGTTGAGTAAGCTAAAACTTTTTTAATATCGTTTTGAACAAGTCCAATTGTAGCAGCAAATAAAGCAGTTACAACACCAACTACAGCCACTACTGTTAAAATAGCCGGAGCCGAAACAAATATAATTGAACATCTGGCTACCATATAAACACCGGCTGTAACCATTGTTGCTGCATGTATTAGTGCGGACACAGGAGTTGGACCAGCCATAGCATCAGGAAGCCAAACATAAAGAGGAATTTGAGCAGATTTTCCAGTCGCACCGATAAATAAAAATAATGCAATAAAAGTAAATGTGGATTCAGGTATTCCGGGTGCATCTGCTCTTGCAAACACTTCTGTAAAATTTAAACTTCCAAAAGTTAAATAGATCAAAAACATCCCGAGTAAAAATCCGAAGTCACCAATTCTATTTACAACAAAAGCTTTCTTTCCCGCTTCAGAAGTTGTACTCTTTTCAAATTTTCTGTCATACCAAAAACCAATTAGAAGATAAGAACAAAGCCCAACTCCTTCCCAGCCTAAGAATAGAAGTACAAAATTATCGGCAAGAATAAGATTCATCATTGCAAAGATGAAGAGATTTAAATATGCAAAAAATCTCCAGAAAGATTTATCACCGTGCATGTAACCAATGGAGTAAACATGAATAATAAATCCAACCCCTGTAACTACTAATGCCATTATTAAAGATAGCTGATCAACCTGATAAGCAATACTTACATTAAGACCACCGGCTTGTATCCATGTAAAAAGTTCAACAATTTGTTTTCTGCTTTCTTCTGGGAGGGATAAAGTTTGGAAGAATGAAATAACAACAATGATAAAAGATAAACCAACAGCCGAGCTTCCAATAATTCCAATTACTTTCTCATTCTTAATTTTAGTACCAAAGATCCCATTAATTAGGAAACCAAGTAAGGGAAGAAAGACAGTTAAGTAAATATATTCAGTCATCATATAACTTTATCAAAATCAATTAATAAATTTTACCATTTAAGAATATTAATCTCATCTATGTTTAGAGTTTTTTTATTTCTAAACATTGCTATGATAATTGCTAATCCAATTGCAGCTTCCGCTGCTGCTACGGTCATAACAAAAAATACAAACAGCTGACCAATTGAATTCCCCAGATAAGAAGAGAAAGCAACCATAGTTAAGTTTGCAGAATTAAGCATAAGTTCAATAGACATAAAAACAACTATAGCATTTCTTCTAATTAGTACACCAATTACACCTATGATAAACATAAATGCACTAAGTATTAAATAATATTCTATTGATAATTCCATAATTAAAATTTTTTCTTTGCCAAAACTAATGCACCAATTGTTGCAGCCAATAATAAAAATCCAGCAGCTTCAAAAGGTAGTATATAATTAGTATAAAGTTGTTTTCCTATTTCTTCTATGGTACCTGCTTTAATGCTTGCTTCAACACTCGCATTAACAGGATTATGTGCGCTGCTAAAAAATATTAGATAGACAAGTTGAAAGAAAATTACAGCACCAATTATTACAGCAAATATTTTTATTGAGGGATTCGCTTCTAAAAATTTCTTCTCATTCTCCGGTCTTAATAGCATTATTACAAAAAGGAATAGCACCATTATTGCACCGGCATAAACTATAACCTGAACAACAGCAATGAATTGTGCATTTAATGTGATATAAATACCTGCTAAACCGGCAAAATTAAGTACTAAAAATAATGCACTAACAACTACATCTTTTCTGGTTATCATTAATACAGATGAAGCTGCAGAAATTAAACCAAATAAAATAAATAATATAAATTGTAGTGACATAAGTATCTTTCCCCTACTATGGTGTATTTCTGTAAATCATTCTAGGAAACGGTATTGTTTCTCTAATATGTTCCAATCCACATATCCAACTTACAGTTCTTTCAAGTCCAAGTCCAAATCCTGAATGTGGTACAGAACCGTATCTTCTTAAATCTAAATACCACTCAAAAAATTGTTGCGGTAAATTATGTTCTTTTATTCTTTCAATCAATAACTCTAAACTATCTTCTCTCTGGCTACCACCAATTATTTCTCCGTAACCTTCAGGTGCAAGTACATCAAGTGCTAAAGCTAATTTTGAATTTTCAGGATCTCTTTTCATATAAAATGCTTTTACTGCTGCAGGATAGCGATGAACCATAACCGGTCTGTCAAATTGATTTGAGATTATAGTTTCATCTGCTCCGCCAAAGTCATTGCCCCACTCAAAATCAACACCGTTATCTTTTAAAATTTGGACTGCTTCGTCATATGAAATTCTTGGTAATGGTGCTTTTATATTTTTTAAAAATGAAGTATCTCTTTCCAAAGTTTTTAATTCAGTTTTACAATCTTTTAAAACAGTCTGAACAACATATTCTAAAAACTGTTCAGCTAATGCCATGTTATCATCTAAATCAGCAAAAGCTACTTCAGGTTCAACCATCCAAAATTCTGTTAAATGTCTTCTTGTTTTTGATTTTTCTGCACGAAATGTTGGGCCAAAATTATAAACCTTACCCAAAGCCATTGCATTTGCTTCAGCATAAAGTTGACCTGATTGTGTTAAATATGCCTGACCTAAATCAAAATAATCTGTTGCAAAAAGTGTGGAAGTTCCCTCGCAAGCTGCGGGAGTTAAAATTGGTGTATCAACTAATGTAAAGCCATTGTTATCAAAAAAATCTCTAATAGCTTTTACAATTCTGGCTCTTACTTTTAAGATTGCTGTTTGCTTGCTGGAACGAAGCCAAAGATGACGGTGATCCATTAAAAATTCGATTCCGTGGTCTTTTGGTGTTATTGGGTAGTCAATTGATTCGCCTATAATTTTAAGATCGATCCCATCTAATTCATAACCACCGGGTGAGCGAGGTTCTTCTTTTACTTTCCCCCTTATTTCAATAGATGACTCTTGTCCTATTTTATCAGCATTTTCAAAAATTTCTTCTGATACATTTCCTTTAAAGAAAATACATTGAACAATCCCCGAACCATCTCGAAGCAATAAAAATTTTAATTTTCCACTTGATCTTTTGTTGTAAAGCCAGCCGCTTACAGTGACTTCCTTACCAACGTAATCTGATAAATCCTTAACTAAAATTTTCTGCATTTAGGAGTATTAATTATTAAAAATCGATTAGTTAATATAAAGAGAGGTAAAAATAAAAGCAAAGAATAGAAGTCTGTGAGGAAATATTGGACATTTAAATTCTATAAATTATTTATAAATTTATATAATAGAATTTTACCATCGATTCTTAAATTTATTTAGATAATTATATTTATTTACAAGTACAGGTAAGAAAATAAGTTTAAAAAAATTACAAATATTGTTTGTAAAGTTGGCACAAACTTTGATTCTCTAAGTATAATGATTATATTTAAAATATTTTATGGTTAAAAAGATACAAATATTCCTTCTTATTTTCTTTTTCTTTGGTTCAACAACCAGTCTGCCAATTTCCATTAATTTATGTAAAATGATGGAGGAAGCTAGCAAGAATAGTTGTAAAATGAATATGTCTGAAAAGATGAATAGTATTCATTGCCAAATGAAAAGTGCAATCGAAAAAAATAATACTCAAAATATTAAGCTCCCTAATTGTTGCTGTTCAATAACAAAAAGTGTTAATATAAAAGACGATTTTGTACTAACCCAGAGTATTACTTCAAAAGATCTTAAAACTAAAATTTTATCAAAAGTATTTCTCACTATTAATAGTGACATACAAATATCAAAGCTTTATCAAACAAATAAGGCTCCACCCAAAACTGTAAACAACAAAATTTTCCTCACATTTTCACTCTTACTAATTTAGACCTTACCTATTTAATTGATCTTAATTATCTTTAATTGAGAATTATCATTTAACATTAATGTTCAGCGTTAAAATCAATTATCTGTCCGAACATTAATTATGCTTTAGATATTAATTAATATTTAATTATTAAATAGGTAAAATAATGACAAGAAAATGTTTTTATGTTTTAACAATTTTAATCTTTTCAATTTCCAACATAGCTTTTCCGCAAGGTGATGATCTAGAATCTCTAATCAGCAGATCCATCAAGCTAAGTCCCAAGATCAAAATGCTGAAAGCGAAAAGGAATGTTGCATATAATAGAATAACTCAAAACTCTAATTTGCCGGATCCAATGCTTACACTTGCATTGGCAAATCTTCCCACAAACACTTTTGCATTTAATCAGGATCCAATGACAGGTAAAGTTATAGGTCTTACGCAAACTTTCCCATTCCCCGGAAAGTTGTCTGCAATAGAGAATGAATCAGCAATTGATACTCTAATTATTGATCAGGAAATAAATGATGAAGTAAATAAAATTACACAGTCAGTTACAAAAAGCTATTATGATTTAAATTATTTCCGTCGTGCAATATATTATGCCAAAGAATCAAAAAAACTTCTGAAAGAAATTGAAAATGTAGTAAGTGTAAAATATAAAGTTTCAACCGCAACACAACAAAATGTAATAAAAGTTCAATTAGAGCAAACAAAAATATTAAATAAAATAGAAGAACTAAAAAGCAGAGAGAAGTCTGCTTTATCAGTTTTAAATTCGTATTTATTACAAGATGCAAACTCTTATATCCAAACAGAACAGATAGAAAAAGTAAATACTATAACAGTTACATCACAAGAGTTAAATAAACTTGCACAAATAAACAGACCATTTTTAAAAGGTATAAAACTTTCAGAAGAAAAAGCAAGGTTAAAGCAAACAGTAGCACAAAAAGATTTTTATCCGAATTTCACTTTAGGTTTTCTTTATTCATTCAGAGATAGAATTGCTTCCACAGGAACCGACTTAAATAATCTTGTAACATTTTCTTTAGGAATTTCTCTACCTATAAATTATGGAGGAAAAGTTACCTCAAAAGTAGAAGAAGCGGTTTCACTTCAAAACTTATACGAAGAACAATATTCATCTGCAATGCAATTTCTTTCAGGCAGATTTGGATCTGACATAGCAGAATTAAAATCTATTGAAGAAAGGATCAATCTTTTTGAATATGGTCTATTACCACAAGCTCAACAAAACTTGAAATCAGCTTTAGCTAGTTATCAAGTAAATGAAGTTGATTTTATTAATGTAATTGATGCACAGGATCAGCTTTTTCAAATTGAAACAAATTTATACAGGTTAAAAACAAGTTATCTAAAACAAATAGCTGACTTGGAATTTTTAACAGGAACAAGCCTGTCTGCTAGCAGATAGAATTAACAAAATAATTAATGGAGAAATGATTGTGAAAAAGAGAGATTTAATTTTTGTTGTTATAGGATTGATTATCGGAATAGCAATATTCTTATTATTCTTTAATAACAGTAACAGTGTTGTAATTCAAAAAGACACCGTTAAAAATGATTCACCAAAAGATAAGAAAATACTTTATTGGAAAGCTCCAATGAATCCAAATGAAATATATGATAAACCCGGAAAATCAAATATGGGGATGGATTTAGTACCCGTCTATGAAGATGAACTTGGTTCTGAAGGTATCGTAAAAATTGACGGCCAGATTCAACAGAATATGAATATTAAAACTGAAGTTGTGAAAAAGGGAGAATTAAGTTCATCAATTGTTACCAACGGTATTTTACAAACAGATGAAAGAAAAGAATTTATAATAAATACAAAAGTTGGCGGCTGGGTTGAGAATTTATATGTCAATTATACAGGGCAGGAAGTTAAAAAAGGTCAGAAGTTAATTGATATTTACTCTCCAAATTTAGTTGCTGCACAACAAGAATTTTTAACTGCAATTTCATACAGTGAAAATGTGAAAAATAATCCTAATAAAAATATATCATCAACAGGAAATGACCTTATAGAAAACAGCATAAGAAAACTTGAACTACTGGATATTACAAAAGAACAAATTGAAAAGCTAAAAGTGACTAAACAAATTCAAAAATATATTACTCTTTATGCTCCTTTTAATGGAACAGTAATTAGTAAAGAAGTAATTGAAGGACAAAAAATTAATCCAGGTTCTACTTTATTAAAAATTGCTGACTTAAAAAACCTTTGGCTTATTGCTGATGTTTATGAATATGAATTATCAAAGGTAAAAATAGGAGCAGATACTGAAATAAAATTTAATTTCCTTCCGGGTAAAATATTTAATAGAAAAATAACTTTTATTTATCCCACATTAAACCCTAAAACAAGAACGGCTAAAATAAGAATTGATATCCCAAATTATAAAAACGAATTGAAGCCTTCTATGTTTGCAACGATAGTAATTAAAGGTCAAGATATTGGCACTTATCCTCTTGCCCCTGAACAAGCAATAATAAGAAGCGGACAAAAAAATGTAATTGTTTTAGCTCTTGGAGAAGGAAAGTTCAAACCTGTTGAAGTTAAACTTGGGTCTTATTCAAACGGATATTATCAAGTTCTATCTGGAATAGATGAAGGAGCAAATATAGTCACTTCATCACAGTTCTTAATTGATTCTGAAAGTAATTTAAAAGCAGCTCTAAATCAATACAAGCAAACAAAGGACAACAATAATAATCCCGAAATAGATGAAAAAGATACTACAAAAACTGAAAGCGAGTTGATCAGAAAAGGAATTATAGATGTAGAAGCTATAGACAAAAATAAAGACGGTAAATTATTTCAGGATGTTATGGATTGGAATGTTCTCTCTGATAGACCTGGTATTTGTCCATTATGTGGAATGACATTAAAAGAATTTACGATCAACGAAATTAAAGATAATTTAACTAAAAACGGATATAAGTTTAAATGATCTCAGCTTGCTCTACTTACTCTGCGGTGTTTTTTTCACCACAGAGCACACAGAGGCCACTGAGAAAAATTTGGAGTAAAAAATGATAACAAGTTCTCAAAATAAAGACGGATTAATTGCAAAAACTATTGAATGGTCAATTAATAATAAAATATTTGTGATTATTATGACTGTAGCTTTACTGCTCGGAGGAATATGGGCAATAAAAAATACTGCAGTTGATGCTATACCTGATTTAAGCGATGTTCAGGTAATAATTTTTACAGAATATCCCGGACAAGGACCTCAAATAATTGAAGATCAAGTAACTTATCCTCTAACAACAAAAATGTTATCTGTCCCTTATGCTATATATGTTAGAGGATATTCATTCTTTGGCTTTTCTATGGTATATATAATATTTGAAGATGGAACTGATATTTACTGGGCCCGAAGTCGTGTCTTGGAATATTTAAGTTCAATGCAGAAAGAATTACCTGCATCTGTTACTCCCCAATTAGGACCGGATGCAACAGGCTTAGGCTGGGTTTATCAATATGTACTACAATCAGATAAAAGAGACTTGCAGGAATTACGCTCAATTCAAGATTGGTTTTTAAGATATGAGTTAACTGCAATACCAGGTGTATCTGAAGTAGCCAGTATTGGCGGATATGTAAAACAATACCAGGTAAATGTTGATCCTATAAAACTTGCCTCATATGACATTTCATTAGAGAAAATAAAGACAGTAATTAAAATGAGTAATAATGATGTCGGTGGCAGATTAATGGAGATGGGTGAAACTGAATTTATGGTAAGAGGTTTGGGTTATATTAAAAATATTGACGACTTAAAACAGATTACAATCGGTACTGATAAAAATTCAGGTATTCCAGTTTACTTAAAAGATGTAGCTAATATTGATATCGGTCCTGAATTAAGAAGAGGAATTGCAGATTGGAACGGTGAAGGTGAAACTGTTGGTGGAATAATAATTCAAAGATTTGGTGAAAATGGTTTGGTAGTAATTGAAAGAGTTAAGAAAAGACTTGAAGAATTAAAAACCTCATTACCTGAAGATGTAAATATAATTCCTGCTTATGACAGATCTACACTTATAAACAATGCTGTAAATAATTTAAGTGATAAATTATTAGAAGAAAGTATTATAGTAGCCCTAGTAATAATTGGATTTTTATTACACTTTAGAAGTTCCCTTGTAGCAATAATATCTCTACCTTTAGCAGTTTTAGCAGCATTGTTAGTTATGCATATACAAGGTATTAATGCAAATATTATGTCACTTGGTGGAATAGCTATTGCAATTGGAGCTATGGTTGATGCTGCAATAATAATGGTGGAGAATTCACACTCCCACATTCTCCATAATCAACTTCAACCAAAGGAAAAACAAAGACCACATTGGGCTATAATATTAGAATCTTCTAAAGAAGTTGGTCCTTCAATATTCTTTTCACTGCTTGTAATTGTTGTTTCTTTCTTACCGGTTTTTTCTTTAGAACAACAAGAGGGCAGACTTTTCAAGCCTCTTGCATATACTAAAACATATTCAATGGCTGCAGGTGCAATACTGGCTATAACTATAATACCTGTATTGATGGGATATTTTATAAGAGGAAAAATGAAAAAAGAAGATGAAAACCCTATTACAAAATTCCTAATGAAAATTTACCACCCTGTTGTTGATTTTGTAATGAACAAAAGATGGTGGGTAATAATTATTTCTGCGGTGATAGTAATAGCTACAATATTACCATATAATAAACTTGGTTCAGAATTTATGCCTCCGTTATATGAAGGTGATCTTTTATATATGCCGACAACTTTACCGGGAATATCAATTACAAAAGCAAAAGAACTTATACAGCAGACAGATAAAATAATTAAAACATTCCCCGAAGTTAAAAGTGTTTTCGGGAAAATAGGAAGAGCTAATACTCCTACAGATCCAGCTCCATTATCGATGGTTGAAACTACTATCCAACTAAAACCCCAAGATGAATGGCCCGAGGGAATGACTGTTGATAAATTAATAAATAAAATGGATGCTGCTATAAAAATACCGGGACTTACAAATGCATGGACAATGCCTATTAAAACTAGAATTGACATGCTTTCTACTGGTATAAAAACTCCGGTAGGTATTAAAATTGGAGGTCCTGACCTTAAAGTACTTGAAAAAATTGGAAAAGAAATAGAAAAAGTTACACGCGATATACCCGGAACACGATCTGTTTATGCCGAGCGAGCTGCGGGCGGCAATTATGTTGATTTTGATATTGATAGAAATTCTATTGCTCGTTACGGTTTATCAATAGGTGATGTACAGAATGTTTTTATGTCTGCTATTGGAGGAATGAATATTACTAAAACTGTTGAAGGACTCGAAAGGTATCCGGTTAATTTAAGATACCAAAGAGACTACAGAGAAAATATTGAAGCATTAAAAAGAGTATTAGTTCCTTTAAAAGGTGGAGGAAATATACCGTTAGAACAATTAGGTACTATTTCAATTAAGAAAGGACCTCCGGTTATTAAATCTGAAAATGCCAGACCTAATGCATGGGTATACATTGATATTGAAGATATTGATGTTGGTACTTATGTAGAAAAAGCACAAAAAGTAGTAAGTGAAAAAATTAAATTGCCACAGGGTTATTCACTAATCTGGAGTGGTCAATATGAATATATGCAAAGAGCAGCTAAAAAATTAGCTCTTGTTATTCCACTAACATTGCTTCTAGTAATTCTCTTATTATACTTTAATACAAAATCATTTGTTAAAACAGGAATAATATTATTAGCTCTTCCCTTTTCAATGGTTGGAGCAATTTGGTTCCTTTATTTTTCAGGATACCATATGAGTGTTGCTGTCTGGGTAGGTATAATTGCACTATTAGGTGTTAGTGCAGAAACAGGAGTAGTTATGCTACTGTATTTAGACATTGCATATGAAAATTGGAAAAAAAGAGGGACTTTGAAATCATTTAAAGATTTAAGAAATTCTATCTTTGAAGGTGCCGTAAAAAGAATCCGCCCCAAGATGATGACAGTTACAGTTTTATTCTTAGGATTATTACCAATACTAATTGGTCATGGTACAGGTGCTGATGTTATGAAAAGAATTGCCGCACCTATGGTCGGAGGAATATTCACAAGTTTAATAATGGAATTAACAATTTTCCCGGCCATTTTCTATATTGTTAAAATGAGAGAAATGAAAAGGAATAATATTTTAAGTGAAACTATATAGTGGAGCATAAAAATGAAAAAAATAATAGCATATATAAGAAAAGAAAAAGCTGATATTACAATAGAGAAACTGGAAGCAGCCGGTGTTAATGGTATGACAATAATAGATGCCAATGCTCTTGCAAAATGGGCTGACAAAAAATATTTCAGCTACTCTATTGAATATGTAGAAAAATACAGCAGAGTCATAAAACTAGAACTTGTTTGTAACAATGAAGACAGTGATATGCTGGTAAATTTAATATCAAAATATGCGCATACCGGGCAGAGTGGAGACGGATGGGCTTTTGTCTCTACAATTGATAAGGCTGTTAGAATCAAAACCGGTTTAGTGAATGATTACGAAAATCTATAATTAATTTAATTAATAATTAAAACAAAAGGTGATACTATGAAAAACAAAATCTTTAACTCAAGTTCTATAATTGCATTAGCAATATTTATACTAACAAGTATATCGTTTGCTCAAATCAACGATGATCCAAATAAAAAAATGAAAGATCATAAACGTATGGATCATAAATCAATTATGGATTCCTGTAAAATGATGATAGATAAAACTACCATGCCGGATTCTTGTAAAATGGATATGGACTCTTGTAAAATGATGATGAATAAAACTGAGCATAAAAAAATGATGAAGAAACATATGATGATGGATTCAAACAAAACAATGATGAAAGATTCAGAACATAAAATGATGATGAAGAATATGAAAGACAAGATGATAATGAAAAACAAAAACTCAGTTGTAAGGGAAGGTGTTATTGATTTAGTATCAATAGATGAAAATAATGATGGGAAAGCATTTCAAGATCAAATGGATTGGAATGTTATCTCTGACAAACCAGACTCTTGCCCTTTATGCGGAATGAAACTGAAGGAAGTAACACTTGAAAAAGCGAAAGAAAATTTGTTGAAAAACGGTTTCGATGTAAAATAATTATTAAATCTTTTATTTAAGCCTGATATTATTTCAGGCTTAAATAATTTAAAAAGGATCAATATGAAAAAGACATTTCTTTATTTCATCTTAATATGTATTCTATTTACAGGAATAAATTATGGGCACGGTGATAAAAAACATAAAAAAGGACAGGATACCGTAACGGTTGTTAACGGAGACACTATTGCTGTTAACGGAGTTATGATTATCGACTCACTCACAATGGGAAAAGAAATAATTGAACCAGAGGAAATAAAAAATACGGATGAGTTTGAATTTTCAATTACTGATGCAGCCTTTGAACACATACACAATAAAATTATTCACTTCCCAATTGCACTTACTTTTTTATTATTGATATTTATGATACTCGGGTATAAAGTTGAAATCTGTTACAGAGCATCAAAAATAATTGTAATACTGGGCTTATTATTTTCTATTGCTGCTGCTGTTGCGGGCTTATTGCAAGCAACTGCATTTGAAGGTAATAATGTATATAGCTTATTAGAATTACACCGCAATCTTGGATTTGTAAGTATTATTATCTGGGGATTATTGACTTGGGTAATATTAAAAAGAAAATCTTGGTCAATTCAATTTAGCATTGTTTTAACCTTAACAATATTAATTAGCTTCATAGGACTATTGGGTGGAATAATTGCACAATAAAAAACAGAAAATAAAATAACTAGGAGTACAAGTGGATCACAATCATAAAATGAAAAGGAGAATGAATCACCAACATAATACTCACACTAAACATAGTGGGCATAGTGGTGGACATCACAATCATCATGACCATATGATTTCTGATTTTAGAAAGAGATTTTGGATATCTCTGATATTAACAGTCCCTATTCTTTTACTTTCCCCTATGATTCAAAGACTTATAAATTTAGAAAACATTCTAAGTTTTAAAGGTTCAGAATACTTACTGTTTTTCTTTTCTTCAGTAGTTTTTTTTCACGGAGGTTATCCATTCTTAAAAGGAATGATTGACGAACTAAAGAAATTAAAACCCGGTATGATGACGCTGATAGCCATTGCAGTATCTGTGGCATATTTTTACAGCAGCGCTGTAGTATTTGGGTTAGGCGGAAAAATTTTCTTTTGGGAACTTGCTACTCTAATTGATATTATGCTTGTAGGTCACTGGATTGAAATGAAATCCGTGATGGGGGCTTCAAAGGCATTGGAAACACTTGCTAAACTTATGCCTTCGGATGCTCATAAAATGTTGAATAATGGAACGGTTGTTGATGTTCCTTTAAACGAATTAAAATCCGAAGATAAAATATTACTTAAACCCGGTGAAAAAATACCTGCCGACGGTTTGGTTATAAAAGGTCAATCTTCCGTAAATGAAGCAATGCTAACAGGTGAGTCTAAACCCGTAATGAAAAAGGTTGACGACAACGTAATCGGAGGTGCGGTTAACGGAGAGGGTTCACTCGAAGTATTAGTTAAAAAAACGGGTAAGGATTCTTTCTTATCTCAAGTAATAGAACTTGTAAAAGAAGCACAGGAAAGTAAATCAAAAACGCAGGACCTTGCAAACCATGCCGCTTTCTGGTTAACAATACTAGCAATTACAGGGGGTGTTGTAACATTATCTTATTGGATAATCTTTGGTCACCAGACATTTGCATTTGCACTTGAAAGAATGGTAACCGTAATGGTTATCACTTGCCCACATGCATTAGGATTAGCAGTCCCTTTGGTTGTTGCAGTTTCAACTTCAATTTCAGCTTCAAATGGTCTTTTAATAAGAAACAGAACTGCATTTGAAGTTGCACGAAATATTAACGCTATAATTTTTGATAAAACCGGAACTTTAACAAAAGGTGAATTTGGTATAACCGATATTATAAGTTTCGATAATCATTTAAGTGATAAAGAAATTGTAAAATATTCTGCTTCAGTTGAAATGCACAGTGAACATCCTATTGCTCAAGGAATTGTAAAATCAGCAGAAACAACTTTTGAAGTAAGTAACTTCAAAGCTATACCGGGTAAAGGAGCAACAGGTACTGTTGATAACAAAACAGTTATGGTTGTAAGCCCGGGCTATCTAAGAGATAATAACATAGATATTGATGATGCAAGAATTGAAGAATTCCACGGTCAAGGTAAAACGGTAGTCTTTTTGCTGATTAATGATAAGTTGAAAGGTGCAATAGCACTAGCGGACATAGTTCGCGAAGAATCAAAAGAAGCTATCTCTAAATTCAAAGAACTCGGGATCAAAACAATAATGTTAACCGGGGACAATCAAAAAGTAGCAAAATGGGTAGCAGAAGAATTGGGCTTAGATGATTATTTTGCCGAAGTACTGCCTCATCAAAAATCAGAAAAAGTAAAAGAAATACAAAGTAAAGGATTTATAGTTGCAATGACTGGAGATGGGGTAAACGATGCCCCAGCATTAGCCCAAGCAAATGTAGGCATAGCAATTGGTGCAGGTACAGATGTAGCAGTTGAAACTGCAGATATAGTGCTGGTTAAAAGTAATCCATTAGATGTACTTGCAATTATAAAATTAGCAAAAGCTACATATAAAAAGATGATTCAAAACTTAGTCTGGGCAACAGGTTACAACGCTTTTGCTATCCCTCTTGCTGCAGGTGTTTTGATTAATATGGGGATTCTTTTAAGCCCAGCTGCAGGCGCTGCACTTATGTCGCTTAGTACAGTTATAGTAGCTATCAATGCAAAATTATTAAAAATTTAAAATGCAAATTATATTTTTAGTATTTTTTAAAATAAATAAAAATTGTATTTATTTGAATTGATACAAAATTGTAATAAATAATTATTTTATTTGAGTTATAAAAAATGAAAATATTCGTAATAATTGTTCTTATTGTTTTGATTATTGGTTTATTAATCAGAAAATATAGAAATGCTCTAAAAAATAAAGATTGTTGCAGATAATATGAATTTATTTAAAAATAATCATTATATTTTGTAGAAATCGTAATAAAAAAAATATAAAGAATTTAATTTATTTCTTGCCCTGTTTGATAAGTTTTATTATGTTATCCAATGTTGATTAAG
>Ga0210009_1002011_pt1 | contig 15838 bp, 14 predicted proteins | sample CryGeyCG2114_065_FD_185457 | JGI IMG/M metagenome (GOLD analysis project Ga0210009, IMG submission 185457) | Groundwater microbial communities from aquifer - Crystal Geyser CG12_big_fil_rev_8/21/14_0.65 (SPAdes) (version 2) | ecosystem: Environmental > Aquatic > Deep subsurface > Groundwater ... | reverse complement strand
ATTGGCTAATAATACCATTTCAAAAATTTTTGACTGTTGTAAACTATTTATACCAAATTTTTGAATATCTTCGGAAAGAATGCTGATAAATTTTTGATTAAAGATACATCCATCGCCATCAAGGCCTATAACTCTAATTTTTTTCATATTATATATATAACTTAACTAAGCAGGTAAATTCCAAGTTTATCAAAGTTTATAGTTAGGTGCAATACAAGAAATAACAAGTATTAAATTAATGAATACATCTTAGTTATTTGCTATATTTATACTGACAAGGCATAAAAAAAAATTTAAGTTGGGATAGATGGATTTAAATCTTAATGATTTTATAAAAAAAATTAATCAGTTCTATTTGGCTAGTTTTATAATAGTCATTTTATTATGCTATTTTATTTGGCAATTATTTTTATTTGTTGGGTTTTTGACTAGTTATAATAAACCACCAGAGTTTTTAATTAGAGCGGAAAATTATCAGGCGCAAGTGCCACCAAGAGCTAAATTACCAGATTTGGCTAGTTATAATTTATTTGGTGTGTATAAAAAGAAAGTAAAAAAGAAAATAAAAGTATCTGATTTAGATGTTACAGTAACTGGTATCTTTGCAAATAGCGATTCTAAATTAGGAAGTGTTGCGCTCACAGCAGATGGACAGACTAGATTGTATATAGTTGGTTCAAAGATAAAAAATATGGCTGTTATTGAAGAAATTTTGGATGATAAGATAATAATTAATATAGATGGTGAAAAAGAATACTTACCATATAATAAAAAAAATTTAGAATTTAATGAAAATAATAGTAATAAAGCAAATTTTCCACCACGTGTATTTCAGGGAAGATAATGGTTATAATGAAGATTGCATAATTAAAAACCTATAATGGATCGCATTTCATAATGGAAATAAAAAATAGTATTATTTTAAAATTTTTACAGGTTACTCTTCTTGTATTTATAGCTGTTATTGATAAACCAGCATTTGCTGAAGTTAGAATGAATAATCAGAATAAACGGACTTGGAATTTAAATAATGTTGAGTTGCTAGCTGTAATTGGGGAAATTTCAAAAGAAACAGGTAAAAACTTTCTTATAGATCCACAAGTTTCAGGAAGAGTAACATTAATTTCAGGACATCCAATGGGTGCGGATGAAGCTTACCAGGTTTTTTTATCTATATTGCAAATATTAGGTTATATAGCTGTTGATTCAGGAGACGTTGTAAAAATTGTCCCTCAATCACTAGCAAGATCATTACCTTTGCCAGTAGCAAATAATCAAGATCCTGGTCATGGTGATGAAATGGTTGTAAGGGTAATTGATGTAAGACATGTTTCTGCTATGCAGATGTCTAGTATTTTAAGAAATCTAATAAGCAATCAGGGAAGTATTACAGCCTATCAACCATCTAATAGTTTAGTTATTGCAGATTATGCTGCAAACATCAATAAACTATTAAGAATTATTCAAGCAATGGATAAAACAACTGTTGATAGTATGGAAATTATTAGGCTTGATTATGCCAATGCAAGTGAAGTAGTTTCAACACTAACAAATTTAATTCAAGACAAAATGTCTTATGGAGATTCTCCAAAAACTAAATTCAAGATGGCAGCTGATACAAGAATTAATGCCATAATCTTAATGGGAGATAAGGATCAAAGGCTTAAAATTAGAGCAATGATTGCTAATTTAGATACCCCGGCACCTAAAAATAGTAGTAATACTTATGTTTATTATTTAAAAAACCAAAAAGCTAAAGATATTGTCCAAATTATATCTAGTATCGCTGGAGCTTATTATGGAAGAAAAGGTGGTGGTACAGCAACAAGTTATAATAGTAATGAGGGGGTAACTGCTGCAGCAGGAAAAGGCGGAAATGATAGCTCATCAAGTACTCCGATTAGTGCCTCAAATGGTATTATTGCTGATCCAACAACTAATTCGGTAATTTTAACTGGCCCCCCTGAATTACTTAGATCATTAAGAAATATAATTGCGCAATTAGATATTAGAAGAGCTCAGGTTCTTATTGAAGCTGCAATTGTTGAAGTTGATGCAGATGACAATCTTAATTTAGGTATTGAGTGGCATACAAATCAAACAACCAATGGTTGGAGAGGCGGTTTTAATGCTGGAGGAACTCCTATTTCGCCAACAAGTACATATTCAGGAATAGCTAATAGTATTTATAACTCTCAGCCCGTTACTAACAGTGATTTATTTCAAATCTTACCTTTTCAAGGACTAACTCTTGGGTTTATTAAAGGTGGGGATAGCATTCGAGCGGTAGTTAATGCTTTAAAAGCTAGGACTAATACAAATATTGTTTCAACTCCTTCTCTAGTTGTTTTAGATAATCAAAAAGCGACGATATCATTACAACAGCAAATATCATATGAAAGCAGTAAGATATCATCTGATGCAGGTGGCGTCACACAAGGTAATGCATATAAACCGACAGGGTTGAAGTTAGAAGTAACTCCAATGTTAACTAAAGGTGAAGTTGTTAGACTTGAAGTAAATCAGCAGCTTGGTAATGTTACAGGAACAGGTGTCACAGGAAACCCAAATTTCTTAGAAAGAGAAATTGATACAACTGTATTGGTTGATGATAAAGACATTTTAGTTCTTGGTGGGTTGATAACAGAAAGAGAAATAGAAAAAATAGTTAAGGTTCCTTTTATAGGAGATATTCCTATTTTAGGAAATTTAGCGAGAAGCACTACAAAATCTAAAGAACGTCAGAATCTTATGATATTTATAAGACCTGTTATTTTGAGAAATCAGCATGATAACATAGATGTTACTGCATCTAAATATGACATGATGCGTGGTGATCAAATATTACAAAAAGTTGATCCAGAAGGTCTTATTGCTCCAGAACACAGAGAAATATTACCTCCATATAATCCAAAAGATAGACAAGTGAAATTGCCATGGCCACTATTTTAGATGATGAAAATAATATCGAACAATCTGAAAAGCATGAGCCAACTGATTTAGAAAAATCTCGGGTATCTTATAGCTATGCTAAAGAAAAAGGAGTGATAATTTCTTCTTTAAAGCCTAATTTAGCTCATGTTGTATGTAAAAAAGGAACGGATATTTCTATAATTTCAGAATTGCGCCGGCATGTGGCAAGGCCTATTGAAATTGAAGAAGTAGATGATAAAAGGTTTAATGAAGTACTTGTTCAATCATATGAGTCAGATAATTCTGAAACTCAACAAATGATGCGGAATATAGAAGAAGATTTAGATTTAGACTTATTATCCCAAGAACTTCCAAGTACACAAGATTTATTAGCAAGTGAAAATGATGCTCCTATTATTAAATTAATAAATGGAATTTTAAGTTCTGCTATTAAAAGAAATGCATCAGATGTTCATATGGAAGTTTATGAAAAGAAATTAGTAGTAAGATATAGAATTGATGGAGTTTTAACAGTTGTTTTAGAGCCGCCCCGGGCATTAGCGCCAATAGTTATATCTAGAATCAAAGTAATGGCTAAACTTGATATTGCTGAAAAAAGAGTTCCACAAGATGGTCGTATTTCTTTATTTATTGCTGGCCACGAAGTTGATATAAGGGTTTCAACACTGCCAACTCAACATGGCGAACGTATAGTAATGCGTATTCTAGATAAAAAGTCAGAAAAATTTGATTTAACATCACTAGGAATGTCAGATAAATCTTTAGCAAAATTAAATAAACTAATTCAAAATCCATACGGTATTATTTTGGTAACGGGTCCTACTGGTTCAGGTAAATCAACATCACTATATGCAATGTTGACTGTATTAAATACAGAAGACAGAAATATTTTAACTGTTGAAGATCCTATTGAATATTATTTACCAGGGGTTGGGCAAACTCAGGTAAATCCAAAAGTTAATATGACTTTTGCAAAAGGTTTAAGAGCAATTTTAAGACAAGATCCGGATATTGTCATGGTAGGTGAAATAAGAGATTTAGAGACAGTTGAAACAAGTATTCAAGCAAGTTTAACGGGACATCTAGTATTATCTACCCTTCATACCAATACAGCTATTGGAGCAATTACAAGACTTAGAGATATGGGAGTTGAATCATTTTTATTATCTTCGACTATTATTGGAGTTCTTGCTCAAAGACTAGTAAGGGTTTTATGTGATAGTTGCAAAAAGAAATCAAAAGCTTTAGATGATGAAAAAAATTGTTTAGGAATTCTTGATGATAATGAATTAGAATTATTTAAACCTGTTGGTTGTGATAAATGTAACAAGACAGGATTTAAAGGGCGTACAGGTATTTATGACTTAGTTACGATTGATGAAAAATTAAGAAGCATGATTACAGCAAATGATTCTGAAATGAATATGGAAAAATATGTAAGGCAAACAACTCCTACAATGCGAGAAGATGGAGTCAGAAAGGTATTATTAGGAATGACTACTATAGAAGAAGTAATGCGTGTTACAACGGAGGAGGTGTAATGCCTGTATTTGATTACAAAGCTTTGAATCGTTCAGGGAAAGAGCTAAAAGGAGTTTTAGAAGGCGATAGCGCACGCGCAATAAGGCAGAAGTTAAGAGAAAGAGGTTTGATTCCTATTGAAGTAATGCTTTCAGGATCATCTTCAACTATAGACAAAGCCAATAAAGATGAGTCAGTATCTTTTTTTAAAAAATTATTCTCTAGAAAAAAAGTAACCAAGTTATCAGTTGCAGAAATTTCTTTATTGACGAGACAACTTGCAACTTTATTAAGTTCAGGTATGCAAGTAGAGGAAGCATTAAAAGTTGTATCAGAACAATCAGATAATGCAAAAATCACAAGAGTTATTTTGGCTGTTCGTGCAAAAGTTTTAGAAGGACAGTCATTAGCAACTGGACTTTCTGAACATAAAGGAGTTTTTTCTGACTTATATTGTGCAACAGTAAATGCAGGTGAGCATTCGGGGCATTTAGATTTAGTTTTAGAAAGTCTTGCTGAATATACAGAAAAGCAGTATAAGCTCGCGCAAAAAATCAAACAGGCTTCTGTATACCCAGCTATTATGATAGTTTTATCTGTTGCAATTGTTGGGTTCTTAGTAAGTTTTGTTGTTCCAAAATTGGTTAATACATTTCAGCAGACAGGACATAGTTTACCAGCGGTTACAAATTTATTAATTTTTATAAGTAATTTTTTGGCTAATTATGGATTGTATCTTATAGTGCTAATTATTATTGCTATTTACTTATTCAAAATGGCGCTTAAAAATGAAAAGTTTTCTTATAAATGGCATAGTTTATTATTAAAATTACCATTAATAGGTAATGCAATAAAAGTTATTAATACATCAAGATTCTCAAGAACCTTTGGGATTCTTTCAAAATCAGGTGTTTCGGTATTAGAAGCTATGAAAACAGCAAGTGCTGTTGTTTTAAATAAACCTATTCAAGAATCTCTAGCAGGAGTTATTAAAAAAGTAAGAGAAGGGGCATCTATTAGTAAATCTTTACAAGCAACAAAATATTTTCCTGCTATGAGTATTCATTTGATTGCAAGTGGTGAATCAAGTGGTAGACTAGAAATGATGTTAGAACGTAGTTCTGATTATCAAGATCAGGAGATAGAAAGTCTTATAGGAAATTTTATTAGTTTATTTGAACCTGTGCTAATTTTAGTAATGGGGTCTATAGTATTATTTATAGTTCTTGCAGTATTATTGCCAATATTCCAAATGCAGCAATTTGTAGGTAATTAATAAATTAATTATATGTGTTTTATAAAAGGAAATAATATGAATCAACAGATTAACAGACTAAAGCAGAAAGGTTTTACATTCATGGAAATCATGGTGGTGATAGTTATCATCGCTATTCTTGCTGTAATGATTGTTCCTAATATTTTAAAAAGGGTAGATCAGGCACGAGTTGCAAAAGCAGAAAATGATATAAGAAGCTTAGAGACTGCTCTTGATACTTATAAACTAGACAATGGTATTTATCCTTCAACAGAGCAAGGTTTAGGCGCTTTAACAGCAAAACCAAGTGGTTCACCTATCCCAAGTAATTGGAATGGTCCTTATGTTAAACAGTTACCAAAAGATCCTTGGAATAATTTTTATCAATATGCAATGCCAGGAAAGCATGGGGATGATTCTTATGATGTATGGAGTAAAGGACCTCCAGGAGAAAATAAAGAAATTGGTAACTGGAATTTACAACAATAATCATAATTGATTTAGCTTAGGAATGTTGAAAAAAAAAGGATTTACATTTATTGAAATTATGGTCGTTTTAGTAATTATTGCTATAATGGCCACGGTTGTAGGTCTTTCCTTGTCTGCATTTAATGTAAAAATAAAGTCTGGTCCATTTACCTACTATTTAAAGCAAATTTTTGAGCTTGTCGAAGAGCGGGCTATATTAGAGCAAAATGATTTTGGTGCTTGTATACATAAAAAAGGAATTAAATTATATAGATATAATCAAGTGAAATCTTCATGGATATTAATTAGAGACAGCACAGACTTAAAAAGCATAATATTTCCAGATACCTTATCTGTTGAATTAAATATAGATAAACAACAACATAGATTGGCTGATAACTGTAATGATCCAAACATTATTTTCAATAATGGGGGATTTATTACACCTTTTGAATTAATAATTAAAGATAAAAATAATTATTTTCTGTTAATTGGAGATTATGGTGGAGGATTTAGTGTTAATCAGAAATCATAATTATTCTAGAAGTTTTGGTTTTACATTAATTGAAATTCTAATCGCTTTAGTAATCATTTCTCTAGCAACAACAGCATTATTGACATCAATAAGCTCTAGTATTGGTCAAGTTGAGCATTTAAGAGATAAAACAGAAGCACATTTTGTAGCTCAAAATATGATAAATAGTCTTCAACTGAAATTACTAAGGATGAAATTAGCCAATGGCAAAATGAGCGGAACTAAAAAAATGGGCGTACAGGAATGGAGTTGGACAATTACAGTAAATACCAAGACCTTGCAAAGCTTAACCAATATACAAATTTTTAAAATTAAAGTGGATGTTACAAAAAAAGGTCAAAAGAATAAAGTCATTGATTCAGTAATAAGTTATGCACCAATTTATAACAAATAAAAAAGGTTTTACCTTAGTTGAACTATTAATAGCTATATTTATTTTTACAATAATTTCAATAATAGCTTTAAGTTCTTATATGACAGCTATTAAATCTAAAGATAAAGTTGTAGCGACAATTGATAATTTAACAGAAGTTCAAACTGCTTATGTTATTATGAAACGAGATATTGCTCAGATAGTTAATCGTTCTATATTAACTCAACGTGGAATATCCTCTCCTGCAGTTACTTCCGGAGTTGAACATCAATCAGCCAAAAAATCATGGGGTTCTAATACAATAGAATTTACCAGAATGGGTAATAAGCCATTATTATCAAGCGTTCAGAAGGTAAGTAATTTAGTAAGAATTGCATATTATTTTGATGGAAATACTTTAAGAAGAATAAACTTTAGGGAGCTTGATCAAACTAAGGGTGAATTAATAGATTCTAAAGAAATTATGAAAGATATTTCTGATTTTCGAATAAAATTTATAGATGTGTTTGGGAGTGAGGTGTCAAGCTGGTTTATGGAAAGCTCAAGTTCAAATTCTTCATCAAGTAATCTACCTTATGGGATAATAGTTAGATTTACAGCAAAAAGCTTAGGAGATATTGAATGGGTGTTTGCGTTGCCAGTACTTAATAACAAATATTAGAAAAGTTTAAATATGCTAAGAAAAACCTGTAGAAATAAATTAAGTTATAGAGGGGCCGCTTTAATTACAGCATTATTATTTGTTGTATTATCTGTTAGTATATCAACTATTTTATATATGATAATGCAAGTTGAGTTAGGTTTTGCTGATCTTATGATTTCAGGAGATCGGGTACAAAATAGCTTAAAATATGTTGAAACAGAAGCAATAGCATTATTAAACAAAAGAAACTTTAAAAATAATACAGAGAACAATAACAAAGAGTTGAATCAATCATTCATCAGTAACTATAGTTTTAAAAGTCAGATTATAGATTACGTAAAAGTATCAGGTGAATTAGAAATCCAATCTGGTAAATTTAATATTAATTATCTTTATGATCAAGATTTTTGTAATAAAAGTTCTAATCAAGAATTAGACAATACAAATCCAACTAGTGAAGGAAAAAGCACAAAAAAAGCCATTATAAAAGAGATATTTACAAATATCCTAATGTCATTAGATTCAAGTAACTCATCTTCTGATTTTGAAGCTATAACACCAGAAACAGCTGAAAAAATAATAAATAATATTCAAGCTTGGATGTGTCCCTATGACTCCACAAGAGGAGAAAATATGAAAGGACCATATATAAAGTCGAAAAATGATAAAAATGTACAATGGCCATATAGAAGCTCTGCACAAAAATTAGTTGTAATTAGTGAGCTAAAATTAATAAAAGGTATTTCAAATGGCTTATATCAAGCCTTAAAAGAGGCTGTTGCTGTCTGGCCAACTTCAACTGGAATTGATAATGTGAAGTTTGATGTCAGATTTATAAGCCCTTTTGTTTTAGCAGCAATTCTTGGAGATGATGTAAATAGCGCTAAAAATAAATTAGATACTTTATCTGAAAATAGGACGGTTTCTGATAAGAAGAAAGCTATACTTAAAATAATAGAAGAGAAAGGTATCTATAAAGATAAACCAGAAAAATTACAGATAATTAATGGATTGCTTGGTACAGAAAATAAATTACATTATATTTTATATTCAGAAGCAATTCAGGGTAGGTTTAATATAACAGCATATACAATGTTGTCATTTACAAATAATGCTAATGTAGAATGGCGCATTTTTGGCGTTTTTTAAAGAAAACAGGAAATAGTGGTGCAAGAATATATTTTTATATTATTTTCCGAAATGGAAGATTTAGCTCATTACATTGTTATGGATGAGACAGGGAAACAAATAACAGCAAGTGATCAAGAAGATACCTTGAAAAGTCTAAGTTATTTGTGTTTAAATCGCCAAGTTATAGTATTAATTCCTGGAAAATATGTAAGCTTTTATAAAGTTACTCTGCCATATGGAGCTCGAGAAAAACTTCAGTCTAGTTTACCTTATGTATTAGAGGAAGAAATCTCAGAAGATATAGAAAATTTAAATTTCATTCTTGGTCCTAAATTAATAGCGGATGAACAAAATATAAAACATAGTAATGAAGACGATGATTTAGCTATTGAAGACGAAACTCAAGAATTGCTTATAGATGCAGAGCAAATAGCAGATGACCATCATGTTGATTTAGAAGAAGAAAGAAATTTAAAAGTTAATACAAAATTAAATAAAATTTCAAGAAAGTCTAGCCAATATATAGTAGCGGTAATATCCAAGGAAGTTATGGATTATTACTTTAGTTTATTTAAAAAAAATAATATTAAACCTGATTACTTGTTATCAGATAATTATTGTCTTAGCGGACAATATAAAAACCAAATTTATATAAATGGAATTGAGAAGCAAGTTTACTTTTTAAGTAAAGAAGATGATATTTATACCTTAGATTTAGATAATTTTGAATTTTTTCAAGATAAACTTTTAGACAAAAATAACGCTAAAATAGAAATTTATAACTATCGATTCGATCAAAAATTAAATATTAGCAATATTAATAAAATTAACCAGGTTAATTCCGAAGTGGAGCTATTTGCTACAAAGTGGTTAACTCAAAAAGTTAAAATGAATTTTTTAACTGGAAAATACAAAATCTTTAAAGTACAGTTAAAAAATAAATTATTATGGAAAGCCGTTTTAAGTTTAATTATATTTATCTTGCTAGCAGATTTTGGTATATCAGTTGGTAAGTATTTGTTAATAAGTAATCAAGTATCAAAAGTTAATGAACAAATAGTCACTCAATGGAATAAAGTTTTTCCAAAAAATATGAAAGTACAGTTACCATCAGATTTATCAGAAGTGACAACTTTAATAGCAAGAGAAACAAGCAATGCTGAAAAACAAGAGGTTCAAAATAATTTTTTCTCAGCATTAAATATATTAGGCATTACTTTAAATGAATACACTAATGTAACACTAGAAGGTATAAGTTTTTTAGAATCACAATTAAAAATTAAGATAATAACTCCTAATATAATAATATTGAACAATTTCGAAAAAGCATTTAGAGCAAAAGATAAAAGAATTAAAAGAATTAGTTTGAAAGAAGAAAAAGGCGCATTTGTTGCTGGCTTTATGATTACTGTAGGTTAAAACATATATGGAATTTATAAGAAATAATTATAAAATATTGCAGAATAAATGGGTACATTTGGGATTAAGAGAAAAGATATTATTAATGTTATGTTTAATAGTAATTCTTATATTTATTTTATACCAGGCATATTATTTATTTTTTGCTTTTGATTTACAGCAAAAGGAAAGCGAGTTAAAAAATAAGCAATTTATGCTTGCCAAAATAATACCCGCGGTTAAAAAAATTGAGAAAATCAAAACTGATCAAGTAACATATAAAAAAATTCCTAACACTAGTTTTATCGATTTTATAAAACAAGATATTAATGCCCTTAATTCGCAAAAATTAAACAATGATGTATATATGATTCATGGAGGAATTATACGAGTTGATATTAAAGATATTAATTTTGATATTATTATTTCCTGGTTGCAGAGCTTATCGCAAACATATGGTGTAAAAGTAAAAAGGGCTTTTATAGAACGTCTTGATAAAATTCCAGGAGATGTAAGGTTTGTTGTGGAATTAGAAGAATAATTATTATATTTAGGACAATTTAATCATGGGACGAATAGCGGCCTCCTGGCATATATTTAAATTTTCATTTGATTTTGTAAAATCTGAAAAAAAATTATTTATTTATCCTGTGATTACATTTATTATTCAATTAATTTTAATGATGTTAACATTAGGGGTAATAGCATTAATTACATATAATACCTATGAAAATTTGGGTGGCGCAAGTGGTATAGCAAGCGATATAGCAAATACAAATAATGCTATGGTTTCTAATGCAAATCAAATAGCCAATGCTTATTCAGAAAAGATAATACCAAGTCTTTTTACAACTGAAAATAATGTATTAATTTTTATAGTTTTAATATTATTATTTTTAATGTTGTTAGTTGGAAATTTATTCAGTGTTGCAGTTATAAATTCTGTTTTACAAAAAATTGAAACAAAAAAAATTAACGTTGGATTAGCTATAAGAAATACACTTAATAATATATTTTACATAGCAGGCTGGACAATTTTTAATTTTATTATTGGAAGTATAATAAACTATATAGTTAGAGCTTTAGAAAGAATACCTTTGTTAAGTTTTATTGTTGGTATGGTTTTAGATGCTGCCTGGGTTACATTCACATTCTTTGCATTACCTATATTATCTGTAAAAAAATATGGTCCGATAAAGACTTTAAAGCTTTCTTCTAGTTTAATTAAGAAAAAATTTGGAGTTAATGTTATTTCTCTTGGCGGCTTGGGAATAATAAATCTCATTTGGTTTTTATCTGTTATAGGTTTGGGGTTCTTATTATTTAAGGATACAGATAATTTTTCACTGAATAGCTTCATCACCCAATTGAATTTAGCCATATTTTTTGTGTATTTTATTTTCTCGTTATGTTTCCTTATCTTATTTTCATTAGTTTATAGAGCAACGTTATTTTTGTATTGCGCTAAAGATGTTCTACCTGAAGGGATTAATAAAGAAGAAATTAATGGCGTTATTTCATATAGAAAGAGAAGAGCAGGGTTAAATTAATATTATGAATATAACTCTTATTTTTTCTTCTTTTGTCGCAGGGATGCTTACTATTTTAGCTCCTTGTATTTTAACATTATTGCCTGTAATCATTGGAAGTACAGCAAGCTCGAAAGACCCAAGTAAGCCATTTATTGTTACAGCTTCATTAGGAGTAAGTATTGTTATTTTTACTTTACTTTTGAAAGCTTCAACTATTTTTATTAGTGTACCTCCATATTTTTGGAATTATTTATCAGGCGGAATAGTTTTATTATTTGGAATATTTTTAATTTTCCCAAATGTATGGGAATTAATATCTGTTAAATTAGGTTTTTCTGATAGTTCACATGCTCTACTTCATAAAGCAGGAGATAAGGACTCAATATTAGGATCAGTACTTATAGGTGCTGCACTTGGTCCAGTATTTTCAAGCTGCTCACCAACATATTTTATTATTTTAGCAACAGTTTTACCAGTTAGTTTTTTGGAAGGATTAATATATCTAATAGTATATGCATTTGGACTTACTTTAATTCTGGGGCTTATTGGATATTTTGGGCAGAGAATAATTATAAAATTAAAATGGGCGGCAAACCCAAAGGGTATATTCAAAAAAAGTATGGGTGTTCTTCTTATTTTAGTTGGGATATTTATTATAACTGGATATGATAAAGTTGTAGAAACAAAAATATTAAACTCAAAATATAATGTAGCAAATCTTGAGAATGAATTAATGAATGATTCTTCTTTATCAGAAAAATATCAAGATTATTCATTTGAAAAAGAGCAACAAGCACAAGCCAAAGATATCAACTATGCTCTTTTTTTTCATGCTGATTGGTGCACAACTTGCCAAGCAATGGAAAAAGATATTTATAATAATATTAATAAACTCCCGAAAGGAAGTATTATTTTTAAAGTTAATTATGATACAGCTTATGATCTCAAGGAAAAATACAAAGTACTAACTCAAACTACAGTAATATTTTTTGATGGAAAGGGGAATATAATCGATCGTAAAATTAATCCAGGTATTGATAGAATAATTAAGAGCTTGTCTGGAAATATAGGAGATAGAAAAAGAGTGTATTATAATCCAAAAACAAAAGCATTTATTGATAACTTAAAGAATAAAAAAAAATCTTTTGCTAATTTTAAAGAATATTTTAATTTTTTAAAAAACGAAAAAGCATTAAAGCAAGCAACATTTGCTGGTGGTTGTTTTTGGTGTATGGAAGGAGCTTTTGAAGCAGAATTTGGAGTTATAGAGACTTTTAGTGGGTATTCTGGTGGCAATGTAGTTACCCCAAGTTACGAAGAAGTTTCTTCTGGAAAAACTGGAGCAAGAGAAGTCGTTGATATTTTTTATGATCCAAGAGCAATTTCATATGAAAAATTATTAGAAATTTATTGGAGACAAATAGATCCTACTGATAGAGGTGGGCAATTTGCTGATCGAGGAACTCAATATACTACAGCTATTTTTTATCATAATAAAGAACAGGAAAAACTAGCAGAAAATTCCAAAAAAGCTTTAGAAAATTCTGGTAAATTTGTGCAAATTGCAACTTTAATTTTACCCTTTGAAAATTTTTATGTTGCAGAAGAATATCATCAGGATTTTTATAAAAAATCTGCTGAACGTTATAATAAATATAAAGTTAATTCTGGAAGAGATAAAAATATTAAAGAGAATAAAAATAAGTTTGATAAAATTTTTAAAAATAATTATGTAAAGCCAAATGAAGCTAAAATAAAGTCAATGTTAACGGATGAAGCTTTTGCAATTACTCAGAAAGGTATGACAGAACGTCCTTTTCATAATGAATATTGGAATAAAAAAGATCCGGGAATTTATGTAGATGTTGTTACAGGAGAACCACTTTTTTCTTCTACTGATAAGTTTGATTCAGGAACAGGATGGCCAAGTTTTACAAGACCTATTGATGATAATTTTATTACAGAACACGAAGATAATAAAATAGCTGTTTCAAGAACAGAAATAAAATCAAAAGTTGGTGGCTCTCATTTAGGCCATGTATTTAATGATGGGCCTATAGAGAAAGGCGGCATGCGTTATTGTATTAACTCCGCCGCTTTAAGATTTGTTCCACTTGATAAAATGGAAGAAGAAGGATATGGGAAGTACTTATTTTTGTTTAAAGATTATCAAAATTAAACAGTCAAATAAGCAGTATCAATCTCTTCTTCATGACTAACTAATTTTTTAGTTTCTTTTTCAGAAAGTTTGCAATAAATACCCCATTCAAAAATTAATAGAGCAAATGTAACAAGAATAAAATAGTCATAACCAAAAGTTAAAAGATTAATTCCACCAAATTCTTTAGCACCAATATAAGAAATTAGCCCTATACCTAAAAAATATACAAAAAGCCATAGGTTATTTTTGAAGCTATTTTTTATTTCTGAATAAGATAGAGTTTTTAAATAGTTAAAATTATAAATAGCAAGATATATAAGACCTACTATTAATACTATAAACATTTTCCATATAGTACTCCATCCAGTCCAATAAGTAATAAAACAAGTGATAATGAATGCAAGTCTTGCAATTAATTCTGCATATGGAAGTCTAAATGGACGTATTAATTCAGGGATTTGTCTTCTTAGTGCAATTAATGATATAGGAGCAATTGAATGAGAAATCACTAAAGCAGCAATAATAAACGTGGTCATTTGTTGCCAACCAGGGAAAGGTAATAGCATTATTAGACCTAATAATAAGTTAACAACAATGCCAACAATTGGAACTTGTCTCTTACTAAGTATCGTCATAACTTTAGGCATGTACCCATTCACGCTCATTGCATAATCAAGTCTTGCGTTTGTAGTAACTACCATAAGTGCGCTACCAAAAGGAGATACTACAGATGCAGCATAGATAACTTTAACAAGTAACCATAATCCCAATGCTGATGCAATTGCTATAAATGGCCCTGATTCACCTGCAAAGCTTATTTGGCTAAAACCATTTATTATGCTTGAAGGATCAACTGAGCCAATAAATGCCACTTGAATAGCTGTATACATTACCATACAAATAAGAATAGAGCCCAATAAAGATAAAGGTAAAGCAATTTGGGGATTTTTAGTTTCACCCGCCAATTCAATGGATAACCTAAATCCAAAAAATGAAAAAATAACTCCAGCTAATGGTAGGGCCTTAAATATATTTTCTAAATTTTTTCCTGAATCTGCTGTTTGATTAATTACTGTTGGTACAGAAAAATTTTCTATGTTGAATCCATAATAAATTAAAGCTGCTGCTGTGATGAATGGCACAACTATTTTAAAATATACTAAATAATTGTTAAATGATGTAACAAGATTAATACCAAAAATATTTATAGCACTCATAAATGTCAGTAAAACAACGGCAGTCGTGATTCCTGTTGCACTTAAGGAGCTAATACCCTCTGGACTTATAATAGTCAGAGATGGAAAATAGTTTGATACATATTGAATTAACGCTATTGTTTCAACAGGAGGTAGTAAAATATAGGCAATCCATGCAATCCAAGTCATTGAAAAACTAACTAGACCTCCATGGCTAAAATGAGGAAACCTTGCAATTCCACCTGTCACAGGAAGCATTACGGCAAGCTCTGCAAAGGTTAAAGCAATAACCATAACAAGAGCACCGCCAATCAACCAAACAAATGAAGCATATGGACCAGCAATTTTTGCTGCATATAAAGGTCCTAATAACCAACCAGAACCAACCATTGCTCCAATAGAAACACATAATAAGCTTAACCAGCCAACAACTCTTTTCATAATTATTAATTCTTTTATTTATTGTTTTTTAATGTAGTCTTTCAGTAATTAACTCAGCTATTTGAGTCAAAGCTTCAGTGTAACAGTTGTCATTAATTGTCTCAAGGTTTTTGATGGCTACTGAAGATAACTGTTTAGTTATTGAAATTGAATTTTGTATGGCTCCAGAAGAAGTTAATAAGTTTAGAAGTTCTTGGGTATCTGCATCTTTTTTGCAAAATTTTAAGTGGCTAGGGTCTATTTTAATTAA
>Ga0210009_1001998_pt1 | contig 15888 bp, 16 predicted proteins | sample CryGeyCG2114_065_FD_185457 | JGI IMG/M metagenome (GOLD analysis project Ga0210009, IMG submission 185457) | Groundwater microbial communities from aquifer - Crystal Geyser CG12_big_fil_rev_8/21/14_0.65 (SPAdes) (version 2) | ecosystem: Environmental > Aquatic > Deep subsurface > Groundwater ... | reverse complement strand
TACGGACATGCTGAACGGCAGACTGAACAAAATAGGCAATTTGCCTATTGCGTACCCAGGAAGGACTTAATAAGATATATGAGTAAGGCCTCGCGTGAGCACAAGTTCGCACGAGAGCTGACAATCAGAAAACCGATCTGACGAGGGAGAACAAATGAAAACCATTCGTAATATCTGCATCTTTGCAGCCCTGCTCGTATTGGCTGTGTCGACTTCCTTTGCTCCAAAGGATTCTGAGGCGTTCGAAACTGTTGTCGCGCCGTCATATCGCATGGACTATAGTCCAGGGTGTGGTGTCGAGTCGGACCCCGACTGCTACGGAGTCGCCTGTTCCTTTGGAGGAACGGACTGTACAAGCGGTGGATCGTGGTGCTTCCGTGACGAGGGTGGCATGTGCAATTGACGCCTGATTCTCATGCCCACCCCTGGTCCTCAGGAGGCTGGGGTGGGCGATGATTTTTCGAAACGACTGTTGCTGTACCTGAATTATGAAAACCGCTATTCCGTCTATTGCAGCACTAAACTTGATGTGCGTTATTCAAGCCGCTGCACAGCTTCAAAGCCCCCCTCAGATTGTATATGAGGGTGATATAGTATTTCCAAGTGAAATATTGATCTCTACCATTGACCAGATAGTTCAAGTTTCCAATGGGAACTTATACATTGTAGATCGCTTGGGCCAGGCGGTACACTATGTGTCGCTATCCGGAAATCTGATTCATACGTTGTCTCTCAAGAACTGCGATCCGGGACGCAACTTCACTCCTTATTGGTTATCATCTGATGGTGAAATGACTTTTGTGTTGAACGGGGGCCCCGCGGGATATTTATTTGATTCGTCGGGAAAGTGCCTCGGACGAGTCAGTGATCAATACTATCCACTCCGGCTACAAATATCAAGTGGTAGTGGGATCATGGGGTTAACAAACACAACTGATCCCACGAAGCCATTGGGTATAATAAAAGCGACTATCAAAGGCGAGACAACTGACATAACACACTTGCCATTCGGGGAATATCCGGCAGCCAATCGTCGAATTGCAACCGGAGGACTAGTGGCAACCAAGTGGGCCACCTACTTCAGTCCACCTGCTGATCCGGTTATATACCGTATTGATTTGGAAGGACGTGTGTCAGAAATAAAGGTTGACAACCTTTTCAATTACAAACGTCCAACAGGTGATATGCATGCCGGGGGGCCTGGCCCAGAACTCTTTGCGAGCTTTAAACATTTCAGAAACGCTACAACGAATATGGGGATATTTGATTCTGGCGTAGGGTTACTCGTTGCGCAGTACTTTACGCGACCCGGCCGGTGGGATAGACTCTGGTTTGATGGGGAAATGGGTGCAGTTTCCTGGGCCGAGTCTGACACGCTCGGATTCACGTACATGTCCGATGGCATGGCCTTTCGGGTCAGACAGCCAGATGTTCGAGAGGATGGTACAATTCCTAATCCATACCTTGAGAAATACATCATTCGCCCCTAGGGTGATATAAGGAGAGTGGTCTGATGAAATTAGAGATCCTGAAGAATGTAGGCGCATTTGCATTTCTGGCTGTCTCGGTATGGATAGCAGTGCTCCAGACTCGCGCACCGATAAATAGTGATTTACAAGTTCAGGGATATGAGGTGTCAGGCGTTTTAAATGATATCGTCGGAACACGGATTAATAAATCGACAATTATATCTCTCGATACAAGTGATATTTATAATATGTCGGAACGAGTCGGACGAAGGCCACATCTAATAGTTCTGCTATCGGGTGCGGCCTGTGCCCAGTCACAAGTATCCCAGCTACGCGATATCGCCAGAACGTTGAACAGGAGTTCGGATTCTGATCGTCGAATTACGATACTGTTTCACAGTCGTTCAGGCGATTCATCGAGTCGGAAGCACTTGGCGATCATGAAAAAGGCCAGTCGGTATCCGTTTGAACTGTACTATACATCGGATTCAACCTACTTCGCTGACTTTCCCTTGGACTCTTATCCGGTCTACCTTTCGGTAGACAAAGGCATGGTCACGTCGGCACGCTCCAAGCCCACGAACGCTCAGTTCTTTCTTCGTTATGCCACTGCGGTAGAGCAGTAGGATTTGGGTGAAATGCATACTGTACAAATTGACTTCGCATCACGCACCTCGTGCGTGATGCGCGCATGACGGTATCGAGCGGCACCGGACAGAGGCGCGTGCTACGAGCGGCTTGGTACAAGGCCCCGAGACTGTGCTTCTGCAAGGTCTTCCAGGCGTTGGGGAAACCCACCTGGCAGTCGCTCTGGGCGTCAAGTCCATCGAACAGGGCTTCTCAGCGCAGTTCCTGCGGTTCGATGAACTGCTCACGCAGATCAAGCGATCGGGCTGTATCCGCCGTCCCGCGCTGCTTGGCCATTTCAATGGCTTCTGCCTTGAACTCCGGCGTGTATGAACGTCTCTGTCTTGGTTTCATTGGTTCCTCCTTGTTCAGTAGTAAGATAGCTCTTAACTACCTGTCCGCTGATACGGGGGAAGCCCAGTCTTCTTTTCGTCCACGGAGAGTCGATTATGTACGCGCCGAACGACCGCATCTATGTCAGCCACGACGGGGGCTCCACATTCACGGAGATGAGCGAGAACCTGTTCGATGCGTGCGCCCGTAAATCTGCTATCCGGCGCTGGCAAATTGTGGGTGATGATATGTACGTGCTCGTAGTTGACGACGACGAAGAGGCGCCGACCAGCGTTGGATACGGCCTTTACAGACGGCCGCTCACGGAGCTTGGGTTCGACGCGACGAGCGTATCTACCGAAGAAATGACGCTACCGCAGCTCGGCGTGGCCCTCTGGCCGAATCCGGTCCGGGACCGGGCGACACTCCGGCTGGATTTGCCCACTCCAGGTCCTGTTATCGTTAAAACGTGGGACCTGCTCGGCCGAGAGGTGTCGCGCGCTGTCCTCGGCAGGCTGCCGGCTGGCTCGCACGATGTGGACTGGACGGCCGCGCCCACGCTCGGCGCTGGCATGTACGTCATTGAAATCCGTGCCGGGGAGAGCCGCGTACTGCGCACGGTCGTCGAGGCGGAGTGACAGGCATGCTGGCAAAGCGTAACCATCCGGTGAAGTACACATTTATTCCCCCTGCAATCCAGCCGCCACCGCCTGCACTTCGTCGAGGACGCGGAGCAGGTTGCCGCTCCAGAGCATGCCAATCTCCTCTTCCGTGTACCCGCGCCGAACGAGTTCGAGCGTCACGTTGAAGGTGTCCGATGCATCCATCCAGCCGTCCACGCCGCCACCGCCATCGAAATCCGATGAAATGCCGACGTGCTCCAGTCCAATCAGCTCGACCATGTAGTCGATGTGGTCCACAAAGTCGGCGACACCCACCGGCTCGGCGGTGATCTCATCCATGCGCGCCTGGAGGGCCTCCTCGACCGGGGCCACGCGCTCCTGGTAGGCGGCGCGGTCGTCGGCCGACATCTCGAAGAGGTCGCGGCGCGACGCCACGAGCTCGACACCCATCCCGGCCGCAATTTCGCTGCGGAGCGCATCAACAGCCTCGCGGTAGGCGGCGTCCTTCTCGCTGTCCACATAGCTTCTGAAGGCGACCGTCTGCACAACGCCTCCATTCGCCTTGAGCGCCATCAACTCTTCGTCATCCAGATTGCGGGATACATCGTTCAGTGCGCGGGCCGACGAGTGGGAGGCGATGACGGGCGCCTTTGACAGCGCCATCGTTTCCATGTTGGCTTTTTTCGATGGATGCGACAGGTCAATCATGATACCCAGCCGGTTCATTTCGGCAATCGCCTGCCGTCCGAGGTCGCTCAGCCCGTCGTGCAGCCAGACGTCGTCGCGCTCTCCCGTGTTCGAGTCCGAAAACTGGCTGTGGCCATTGTGCGAGAGCGACATGTAGCGCGCACCGCGCTCGTGGAAGAGCGCAATGTTGTCCAGGTCGAGACCCACCGGGTAGGCGTTCTCGACGCCGATCATGGCCACGAGCTTACCGTCGGCCACAATGCGCCGGACATCGTCCGACGTGTAGGCCAGCTCAATCTCATCCGGTGCCTTCTCTTCGGCCAACCAGTGGATCGCATCAAACTTGGAAATGGCATTCTCGTAGGCAGCGGCGTAGCCCTCATCCGTCAGATCGCCCTGCCCGGTGTAGACCACAAACCAGGCCACATCGAGTCCGCCCTCGCGCATTTTCGGGAGCGTGATCTGCGTCGGCAGATCCATCGTGTAGTTCTTCTCTTCGGTGAAGTTGGCGACATTGATGTCATCGTGCGTATCGAGCGTGATGACGCGCTCATGGATGCCGCGCGCGCGCTCAACGAGCTGCTCGTCGGTCTCAGGGGCGGGTTCGCCTGCGCAGGCGGAAAACAGGAGGGCGGCGGCAAGTACGGAGAAGAGGTATGCGGCGTGGCGCGACGTCGCAGACATCAGGCATAGGGTCATTGTCGTGGTGGGGTTTGGATTGAAAGGGGACCCCAAGGTAGTCAATCTGACCCAACCCATGCAAAACCGTTCAGGGAGCGAGACGCCAACCGGTGAAATGCAACGCTTTCAACCTGTGACCCGTAACACTGATATATCTATAATATATTATTGATATATCAGCACAGAAGGCATCGATGTCTGTCCTGTACCATTCACGACATTTTTCCTGACCGTGGGGGACACGCCCAGATTACCTGATCGGATCTAGAAGCTTCAGTCCCTCAACCCAGCTGAAATCAGACAGGTTGTGTGTGACCAAAGGTACGTCATGGATCAAAGCTGTGGCGGCAATCAGGCTGTCTCCTAATGACATTTTCCGTCGCTGTCGAAGAGTAACCGCTCGATCTGCGATAGCTTCAGTTACCCCTAATACAATGGCATCTTCAAAAAAGGTCTCGAGATAGATACGCTCATCTGGGGATAAGAGATGATAGCCAAGTGTCTCAATCTTTGTCACTACAGAAACGGAAGGAGCGTTTTGTCGAATGAACAGGAGCAGTTCTGCATGCTCGTCCGTCCACGAGTAGATCAGAATATTGCTGTCGATTATCACTGGTTCGGCGTGTCTTCGCGGCCAGAAAGTGGACGATCCCGTCTGACCTGACGCTGCCATTGAACAGCGTCCCCGAATTTCTTGGCGGTACCACATTCTGCGAGCTTGGACAAGGAGGCGGCCATTCGGGCACCCCTTTCAGGATCCGGATTTTCGTTCATTACGATTGCATGGATCTGTACAGGTCGGCCCGGTGGAGGAGATTCACCGCTCCATTCAATACGGTCGTCCTTTAGGATACCCTCATACACACGCGACATAACTTATCTCCGAATGATCTTTCCATCTTCTGATCGCTTCAACATATGAGTCAAAGAAAGGTTGATCCAGGCTGGCATGTCCCGGTCACTGCTGCACCACCCCGTCTTTCATCACGAAGCCGACGTTCCAGAGCGCATCGATGTCCGAGAGCGGATTTTCGTCGACAGCAATGATGTCCGCGAGCTTGCCTACGTCGATGGTGCCGAGCTCGGCGTCGAGCCCCAGCAGTTCAGCCGCCGTGAGCGTGGCGGAGCGCAGCGCCTGGGCGGGTGTCATGCCATAATCGACCATGCGCCTGAAATCGATCGCGTTGTCGCCGTGGGGGAGCGCGCCCGCATCGGTCCCGTAGGCAATCCGGACCCCGCGCCGCAGCGCCTCGCCGAACACCCGCCGGTGACTTTCTGTGATGGCTACCTGCCGCTCGGTCAGCTCGGCGTTCGCATCCAGCGGAAAATACACATTGATGGTGGGCACCCAGAACGTGCCCCGCTCGGCCATCAGGTCGAGCGTTTCGCTTGAGAGCATCATGCCGTGCTCAATGGAGCGGACGCCTGCCTCCACGGCCACATGCGCGGCGTGGCCGCCGTATGCATGTGCGGCCACCGGCTTTCCAAAGCGCGCAGCCTCGTCCACGACCAGCTGGATTTCCTCGTCCGTGAACTGCGGCAGGGGCGCCATGTTGTCGAGGTCGATGTGCTTCGTCGTACCGGTCGCGTAAAGCTTGATCCAGTCGGCTCCGTACTTGACCTGTCGGCGCAGTGTGCGGACTATTTCAGCCGGCGAGTCGGCGAGCGCACCGAACTGCGGCACGTCGATCTGCGGAGCCAGCCCATCGTTGTTCATGTAGCCACCCGTGATGCTGATGGCGAGCGTGGCCACCTGCATGCGCGGACCCGGCACAATGCCGTCGTTCACGGCATCGCGCACCGCCACATCGGCCCAGTCGGCCCCCTCCGAGTCCAGATCCCGGATGGTCGTAAAGCCGGCCATGAGCGTTTCGCGGACGGCCGCAACCGCTTCGACCGTCCGGTACGGCACTGATTTGTACAATATGGGATTGTGCTCGGCGTATCCAGGGGTGAGTGTGATATGGGTGTGCGCATCCATCAGGCCAGGCAGCACATACTTGTCGGAAAGGTCAATGCGGCGCGCGCTGGGCGGCACGTCCACGTCCGTTCCGACCGCTTCAATCCGGTTTCCGCGCACCAGGATGGTGGCCCCGGGAAGCAGCGTCCCGCGCTCCACGTCGACCACGGCGCGCGTCTCTATGGCCGTATATCCGGTAGATGCGGCGTTCTGCGCTGCAGCCACGCCCGGTGCCCGAAAGAGGACGAATGCCAGTCCGGCAATCAGGAAAAGAAATAATGGAGTGGAGATGCGTCGGTTCATGGTGGGAGGTACTTTTAGTGGCTCTTGTATCCAACATAATGAAATCTTACCCATACCATGAACGGATCTGATTTTCTCGCCGAGTTTGACCAGGAAATGGCGGGTACCCGCCGCGCGCTGGAGCGCGTACCCGAAGACCGGTTTTCCTGGGCCCCACACGAAAAGTCCATGACACTCCACAAATTGGCATCGCACTTGGCAAACGTCCCGACATGGATCAGTGTCACGCTGCAGACGGAAGAACTGGACGTATCGGGCCCATTCGAGGAACCTGCCCCGGCCACGACAAAAGAACTCGTTGCACACTTCGATGAAGCGTGCACAGGGGCGCGGGCTGCACTTGCTGCCGCAACGCAGGCCGAACTGGCTGCGATGTGGACCATGAAGGCGGGCGACGAGGTGTTTTTCTCCATGCCGAGGGGCGTCGTGCTTCGATCGTTCGTGTTCAATCACATGATCCACCACCGGGGTCAACTGACGGTATACCTGCGGCTTCTTGGTGTTGCTGTGCCCGCGCTCTATGGCCCCAGCGCAGACGAGCAGTAGGTCGGGTTTTTACATCCAGGGATAGAAGGAGACGGGGCCCGGCTGCGTCATGTCGGGCGGGATTTCAACGAAACCGTCGCTACCAAGTGGCGCAATGAGATCGCCAGACCCTCTGCTTGCCACGGGTGTGGCTCGCATGCCGCGGCGCTTCACGAGCGTGAAATGCGTGAAATCGTTTCGGCGGGTCGGGATGTCCGTCGTGGTCAGCTTGAAGGGCTCCGGCGGCGTGACCCCACTGAGCAGCGACAGAAAAGGAACCACATACCGGACAGTAGCGACCAGGGCGGACACAGGGTTTCCAGGCAGTCCGAACACGGCCTGGCCCTGACCGGTCAATCCGAACCATAGCGGTTTTCCGGGTTTCTGCCGAATTTTGTGGAACACCTCCTGCACGCCAGCGCGACGGAGCACGTCTGGAACCAGGTCGAATTTTCCGGCAGATACGCCGCCCGTCAGCAGAATGACATCGGTCTGCCTGCGGGCGTTTACAACGGCCTTCTGCAGCGCGTCCTCGTCGTCGAGGACGTGTTCGTGGTGCGCGCTTGCGTATCCCCTGGCGCCGAGGGCGGCCTGCAGCGCGAACTCATTCGAGCGCCGAATCTGGTGGGGAAGGACGCGCCCGGTCACTGGGACGAGTTCGTTTCCGGTCGTCAATATGGCCAGGCGCGGCTGGCGGGCGACCTGGACCGGGTCGCATCCACCCGATGCCAGGGCGGCTACGTGCGCGGGGCCAATCCGGGTGCCTTCCGGCATGATCACCGTGCCTTTGGCGGCATCGGACCCGCGCGAATGCAGGTGCTGGCCTCGCGTAACGCCTTCCGGATCCCGGACGAGAGCATGCCCCTCGTGGATGTCAATGCGCTCGTAGGGAATGATGGTGTCGCAGCCGTGGGGAAGTGCCGCCCCGGTCATGATCTCTATGCAGGTCTCTTTCCCGGTCTCTTTTCCGGGCAGGGTGTGAGGGGCTTCACCGGCGGCCTGCGTTGAGGCAATGCGCAGCCGGAGAGGAGCGGGGTGGCCGCCTGCGGCAGAGCGAAGTGAATCAAAACAGACGGCAATGCCATCCATGGCCACGCGGTCAAAAGGCGGAACGTCCCGGTCGGTGCGCACGGTTTGAGCCAGAATGCGGCCCGTTGCCTCGGAGAGCGGGCAGGTTTCCCCGTCAACGGGCGAATGGCCGTTCTGCTCGCGCCGTTCCCGGCACGACGCGGCGGTCGCGACGACGAACCGGTCGGCTTCTTCTACCGATATCATGGTTTGCCTCCTGGTCAGCTGTGGAGCGGCCTGACAGGATACTGTTGCGGCCGCTTTTGGCAAAACACAAAGCGGGGCCGCTCTTCAGAGCGGCCCCGCCATCCGATCAGGAACTGTCCCGAGTGCCCAGGACTGGAGTCGAACCAGCACGCCCTTTCGGGCACCACCCCCTCAAGATGGCGTGTCTACCAATTTCACCACCTGGGCAGGTCCGGCAAAATCCGGAAGACGCCAAAGGTACACAAAGCCGCAGGACATCGCCAAACGCGAACGTCCATTTCAAGTACACTTCAAACCTGGCACGGGCGGGCACCGTGTACTTGGCCCGGAACATCACGTACACTTGGGCATGAAGAGGCTTCCGACCATCCACCTGCTGCTCTGTGTCAGTCAACAATTCTGTGTATCGTCCCGCGGCAGTAGCTGCCTTCGTGTTCCTCACCCTGCTCGTCGGGTGCGGCTCGCTCGAGCCGGCGGGCTCCTATGTGCCTGAGGGTGGCCAAGGGTTTGTGACAGTGGTCGATACGCTCGCCGAGGATGGGGCGCTCGCGGCGCTCGTGGGTCCCTACCGGATGGAACTGGAAGGGGGAATGACGCGCGTCATTGGCCGCGCTGCTTCCACGCTGACGAAGGCCTCCCCCGAGGGAGTGCTGGGTAACATGGCCGCCGATGCCATGCTGTTTGCGCTTGAGGAATCGGGTGCTGCGCCCGCGGATGTTGCCATTACGAACAACGGTGGTTTGCGCGTGCCGCTCAACGAGGGTCCGATTACGGTCGGGCGCGTGTTTGAGCTGATGCCGTTCGAGAACATGCTTGTCGTTCTCGAAATGCCAGCCGACAGCCTCATTGAGCTCGCACACGATCTGGCGCGGGCCGGGGGCGAGCCGGTTGCGGGCATGTCGTTCGCCATCCGCGACACAGAAGCCGGTTCCGGTGGTGGTGACGGAGCGCAGACCCCAGATGAAGACGGCACGCGGGCCGTGGACATCCTGGTCGGCGGCGCTCCCGTCGAGTCGGGAAGGACCTACCGGATCGCCACGTCCGACTACTTGGCAAACGGCGGCGGCAACATGCCGACGCTCTGGTCCGACTACGCACGCGAGACCCCGGACCTGAAGCTCCGGGACGCTTTCATCATGTACATCGAAGCCACCGGAACCATCGATCCGCAGATCGAAGGCCGCATCCGGCGGGAATAGCAATGGCCCAGCCGTCGAAATCGAGAACCATGCCCACCACGCACAACGTCACACCCTGGTCCCGCCGTGAATTCATGCAGCGCTCGGCTGCCGCGGTGGGTGGGGCACTGCTCCTGCCCGCCGGCGTGCTGGCCGCATCCGAAAAGCGGCTGGTCATCCTGCACACGAACGATACGCACTCGCGCATTGACCCTTTTCCGATGGACGGAGGGCGCAACGAGGGCCGGGCGGGTGTGGCGCGTCGCAAGACCCTTATTGACCGCATTCGCGCCGAGCACCGAAACGTGCTGCTGCTTGACAGCGGCGATGTGTTCCAGGGCACGCCGTACTTCAACATCTTCAAGGGCGAAGTCGAGCTCAAGGCCATGCACGCGATGGACTACGACGTGGCCACGCTCGGAAATCACGATTTCGACAACGGCGTGGACGGGCTCGTCGACATGCTGCATCATGCGCCCCGGCTGCAGTGGGTGAGCGCCAACTACGAGATGCCCGGATCCCGCCTTGCGCCACACGTTGAGCCGCACGTGATCCTGGAGCGCGGGGGCATACGCATTGGCATATTCGGTCTTGGGATTGCATTTGATGGACTCGTTCTGCCTGATCTGCATGAAGGCGTCTCGTACACGGATCCCATCCTGGCGGCGCGCCGCCAGGCCGACGAACTGCGCGGACGCGGCTGTGACCTCGTCGTATGCCTCTCGCATCTTGGCTACCGCTACCAGAACGAAGACCGGCCCGATGACGTTAGTCTGGCGGTTGAGGTCCCGGACATCGATGTCATTCTGGGTGGCCATACGCATACGTTCATGGATGCGCCGGTGGCGGTGGACCGACCGGGCGCGGCCGAACGTACGGATCGCCCCCCTGCGCTCATAAACCAGGTCGGGTTCGCCGGTATCCGACTCGGGCGGCTTGATTTCATATTTGACGGGCGGGGGCGCCTGCAGCGCTGGTATGCCGGGCACTACGACGTGGACGAGCGGTACGCGTAGCCGGGTCCCTTCACGGAATGTCCACACGGCACCTGGCGTCCAACTATATATTGATGTACCCAGGGCCAACTTCATACTCCTGAAGAACAGACCCATACGATATGAAATATCTGATTCCATGCGTCGCCCTGCTTCTGTGGGGATGCGCCTCGCCCCACGCCGCCCGGCAGGAGGCTGGTCTGCCGTCTGGCTCGTCCGGCTCTGACGGGTCGGTGGTCGTGCAGCCTGGCGCACCGGGCGCATCTACCCGTGTTTTCGAGAGCGCCGAAGACATTGAACTGCAGCGACCGCCACATACGGCGGCCGACACGCATTTCATGCAGGGCATGATTCATCACCATGCGCAGGCGCTCGAGATGTCGGAGCTTGTGCCCGAGAGGACGGCGCGGCGCGATGTGCGGATGCTTGGCAAACGTATCCACGTGTCGCAGGCATCTGAAATTGCCCTCATGCGCGACTGGCTGGAGCGCCGGGGTGAAGAGACCCATGCGGCCCGCATGCACATGCCGGGCATGCTGTCAGCGGCGCAGATGGACGAACTCCAAAGCGCCTCGGGGCGGGACTTCGACAGCCTGTTTCTGACCTATATGATCATGCACCACGAGGGTGCCATCACTATGGTCCGGGATCTTTTTGCATCGCCGGGCGCCGCGGCGGACCAGATCGTATCTGAATTTGCTACGGACGTCGACATGGACCAGCGGGCAGAGATTGCCCGCATGCGGGCCATGCTGGCAAACAATTGACCCGAAGACTACCCACCCAACCTGATTGACATGATAAAACGTACAATAACATCCATTCTGGCGCTGCTGCTTTTTGGGACCATGCTCATGGCACCGGTCGCGAACGCGCAGGACGCGGCCAGTGCATCCAGCGACGAGGCTCCGGCCGCGCCGGCCTGGGAATGGGACGCGAACGATCCTCGCATTGGGTTGGCGCCCGGTATTGAAAATGCCGGAGAAGCCATTCGAAACCTGATTCACGCAGCACATTTGCCGCGCCCTCCCGGTTTTACGCTCGAAGATGAAGCCGAAGGCGGCCGCATGAGCAATACCGACCTCGCGTTCCGTGGAAACCTGCTGTTCCTTGGCAATTACGGCGGTATCAACATCTATGACATATCGGATCCGTCGAACCCGTCGCTGCGCACCTCCATTGTGTGCCCCGGTGGCCAGGGCGATGTGTCCGTGCACGGCAATCTCGTCTTCATGTCGGCGCAGGAAACCCGCGGTCGGCTTGACTGCGGCGTAGAGGGTGTGGAAGAGGACGTAAGCCCGGAGCGGTTCCGGGGCGTTCGCATTTTTGACGTCTCGAACCTGGACCGTCCGCGCCAGGTGGCCGCCGTTCAGACGTGCCGTGGAAGTCACACGCATACGTTGGTCTCTGACCTGGCCAATCCCGGTCGCGTCTTCGTCTACAACTCGGGAACGAGCCGCGTCCGCCCGCCCGAAGAGCTGCCGGGGTGTTCAGCCGCTACCGATCCGGAGGAAGACCCGAACACGTCGTACTTCCGGATTGAGGTAATCGAGGTTCCTCTGATTGCGCCCGAGACTGCCCGTATTGTCGGTGCACCCCGGATTTTCGAACAGGATGGCAACATCGCCGGTCTGTGGCAGGGGGGTGATCACGGCGAGGGCACGCAGCAGTCCCGTCGCACGAACCAGTGCCATGACATCACGGCCTATCCGGAGCTCGGCCTTGCGGGCGGCGCGTGCGCTGGTAACGGTATTTTGCTCGACATATCGGACCCGGCGAACCCCGTTCGCACAGAGGCTGTGGTCGATCCGAATTTTGCCTACTGGCATTCGGCCACATTCAACAACGACGGCACCACGCTCCTTTTCACGGACGAGTGGGGCGGAGGCAATGCGCCGCGGTGCCTGGGATCGGATTTGCCGACATGGGGCGCGAACGCCATGTTCAAGCGCCGTGGCAATGAGATGACGCTTGCAGGCTATTACAAGCTGCCTGCGCCGCAGACGGCTGACGAGAACTGTGTGGCGCACAACGGATCGCTCATACCGGTGCCTGGCCGCGATATCAAGGTCCAGGCCTGGTACCAGGGCGGCGTGTCCATTTTCGATTTCACCGATCCGTCGAATGCCTACGAGATCGCGTTCTTCGATCGCGGTCCCATTTCGACGACCGAGCGGCTGACGGGCGGATACTGGTCCACCTACTGGTACAACGGGGCCATCTACGGCTCGGCCATTGTCCGCGGGCTGGATGTGTTCACGCTTACGCCGAGCGAGCATCTGACGCAGAACGAAATCGACGCGGCCATGCTTGTGATCGTCGATGAATTCAACGCCCAAAATCAGATGCGCAACGAGTGGCCGGTGCACGTATCGGTCGCGAAGGCATACGCCGATCAACTGGTTCGTGCAGGAGTCATGACGGATTCCGAGCGATCGGCGCTGTTTTCAGCGATAGACCAGGGCAATGCGTCGGTGCTTGAAGCGCGCGCGACGGTGCTGGAACACTCGGCGCTGGCATCGCTCGGCGCTGGCGACACCGGACACCACAATACGACCCGCGTCCGGCTTGCCGAACAGCTCAGAGGCCTGGCCAGCGGTGGGTGATTCCCGGTCAAGCGATCGTTCCCGGTCACACGACTACGCGCAGATGTCGGCAGGAGAGCGCATGGCGGCTGTTTGGCCCATTACGGTCGATGCCTGGTCCCTGAAAGGAAATTTCAATGCTGAATCCCGACTACAGAGACATGTTGTCCGCGTTATCCGACGCGGAAGCTGAATATATCCTCGTCGGTGCGTTCGCCCTTGCGGTGCACGGAAATCCACGCTCGACCGGAGATATCGACATATTGGTACGTCCTACGCAGCAAAACGCCGACCGGGTAATGAAGGCGCTACGGGCATTCGGCGCCCCGCTGTCGGATGTGGCGCTCACGGACCTTGTGACGCCCGGCACCGTCATTCAATTCGGTGTTGCACCCAGAAGAATAGATATCCTGACATCAGTCGACGGATTCGATACCTGGGAGGAGGTGCTACAGGACCACCTGATAGCAAACATTGATGGTCTACAGGTACCCGTTATGGGTCGGAAAGCGCTGATTCGGAACAAGTCGTCTGTCGGTCGACCACAGGACCTTGTTGACGTAGCGTGGCTTGAGAGCCAGACAGATCCGGACTGAGGCGTCCGTCTGCTTCGTGATCCCGCCTGGGCTCGAACCAGGGACCCTCTGATTAAAAGAAAAAGCATCGAAGTAATTAATGCCTTGTCTATCAATTACTTAGAATCCGACTCCATAATAGTGCTACGCAATTGCTACGAGGCGTGTGGTTCTTGAGCAACTGGTATGTCTGTGAAGGCACCGCAGTTTCACGGGAAATTAACCACCTTGGCATCTGCAAACCAGCCTCAGGTAATCTCACCCTCATAAATGGACCCATACATGACCACCATGGCCATTGCTACGGCAGAGAAGATACTCATACGTTCGTCCTCGCTCATCCAGATCTTACGAGGTGGTGGTACCTGGAAGCGGAGCTCGGTATAGTAGGCGGCCACTATTTCAGCGATTTGATGCTTTGTCACTTTGCTTTGGGGGTCAAACGCTGTTCGAACAGTTTTCTTTGGGATTCTGGCGACCCGTACTCGTGATGTCTTTTCCGCCATCTGTCCCAGCGAATCAAGTAGCTTTCTTACACGCTGTCCTCTGCGGGATTCACGATCCTTTGTGTCTTCAAGTGCAATGACGGACGGCGCGTACCAAGAGAGCGTATCCCACATTCTTTCCAGACACTTGTCATGTTGGGCAGGTCGAACATGGACGTGTCCCCAGTCTATAAGGGTGTTGTCTGCTTCGAAAGCGGCAAATCCGAAGCCGTGCGAAGTCGGGTAAAATGAAACGACTCGTTCATGTTGAGGCATATGTATATTTCTGTTACTCCTTCTAATCTGGGCGAGTTGCCTTCAGGATCTCGTCAAGCCGGGAAATCTGATACTTGATGATCTCCGTTTGCTCTTTTTCTTGAAGCTCTATCCGAAGCTTTTGTGCTTGGACTCGCACAGATGCCAGAACATCGTCAAAAACACCTCCATACAGGTCATGTAGGGGTGCTCCAAAGATTATCTGGAGGGCAAACGCCGTCTCCAGGCATGGCATACGTACTCTCCGTTCATAGCGTGACACGGCAGTACCGTGTTCGCATGAGAGCAAAAAGGCAATCTCTCGCTGAGAGAAGCAAGATCTCTTTCGAAAAGTCCGGATGTAGTTTGGTAGTCGCTTTGACATGGATGATCGTAGAAGAGATTAAGTCCTCTCGTCATCCAGAATATGGGAATGGTCTGCAGGAAGTAGACGGTCGGAAATGCCGAGTTTGTTCAGGCGAATGAAAAGAACAGAAATGCTATATGTCTTGTCGTACTTCTTTAGGTACGGAAGAATCTCTGGATTCGAAAGTTGGCTAGTAATATTCAAAAGGCTCCGAGCGCATCTTCTAAAGCTGGAACCTCTTAAAAATAGCCTACCACAGAGGCGGGAGTGGACTTTGTGGACAACGGGGACTTTGGGGACTTCAGGGGAGGCCAACGAAAGGAACTAAGGGCTCTATCCCCAATCAAAGAAAGGAAATGCTTTCCAGGTGATGCCGATCGAGAACTGCGTTCCAGCGTCTACAAACCTAAGATTGTAATTGTCGTGACCAGAAGAGAGTCCAACCACCAAACCAATCATTTGTCGGTACACTGACAGATCGATCTCGTACCGATTTGCCTCAATCCGTAAATCTGCATCAAGAATCCGCTCGAACAGCACATTCACCATCGCTTGAAAGGTACTTGAGATGGGTCGTTCATACTTGTACCCAAGCCGCAGCCGCGTTCTCCCATAAATCTCAATGTCACGCTCGGTAAACCCCCCAATATCGCCAACGTAAAGCAACTTGTCGTGGTACACTTCGAGATCAAGTCCTGAATCTTGTGTAAAAGTGATTCCGCTCCGTTGGCTTGGTGCTTATGCTGCGTGAGTGGATTTCAAGGATGTGGTTGAGTTGTTTGCGGCGCACTCTTCCTGCTCCACCTTCCAATGTCGGTAGTCATCCAGGTCAAGGTATTGGCGGCTGGCTACCCATGCCTCGTGGTGCTCCATGAGGAGGGCGCCTATAAGTCGTATGGCTGATTCGTCGTTTGCAAAGATGCGGATGGGCTTCTCCCGGCGCCGTATCTCTTCGTTGAGCCGTT
>Ga0210009_1001983_pt1 | contig 15952 bp, 10 predicted proteins | sample CryGeyCG2114_065_FD_185457 | JGI IMG/M metagenome (GOLD analysis project Ga0210009, IMG submission 185457) | Groundwater microbial communities from aquifer - Crystal Geyser CG12_big_fil_rev_8/21/14_0.65 (SPAdes) (version 2) | ecosystem: Environmental > Aquatic > Deep subsurface > Groundwater ... | reverse complement strand
GAGCTGATGGAAATAGTGGAAACTATGAACCTCGAGTTCGGTATGGATGTAGATTACTATATTAAGGACGAAACAGAAACCATATAATTTCGAGTTAAAGGTTATCAAATGAAGCACAGAATTAAAAGCAGGAAATTAGGAAGAACAGCAAGCCACCGCGCTGCTTTAATGAGCGCTCTTGCAACTTCTTTATTGAAACATAAAAGAATAAAAACCACTCTTGCAAAAGCCAAAGAGGCAAGAGGTTATGTTGAAGATATAATTACAAAAGCACGCAAAGGCGGCTTGCATCAGCAGCGTTTGGTGATGGAAAAAATTCACGATCATGAAGTTGTTAAAGAATTATTTGGTGAGATAGTTTCTAAAGTTGGCGATAGACCCGGCGGTTTTACACGAGTTGTAAAACTTGGCAACCGAAAAGGTGACGCCGCTTCTATGGCAATTCTTGAATTGGTAGATTATAACGATATAGCTAACCAGAAAGCGGAAGAGAAGAAAGAAGCAAGAGAAGCTAAACGTGAATCAAAGCGTGAAAAAGAATCCAATAAAAACGTTGAAGATGCTAAGATCGTAGAAGAAACAAAATTATAAAAAAGTAGAAATACTTTTTATTGAAGACGCCTCATTAAAACGGGGCGTCTTTTTTTTATTGCCATTTTCTATTTTCGTCCAAACAATTTTGCTTATCCCCAAAGCACAAATCCGTTGACTAACAGGTAATGCCACTTTGCTTTCGTGGACAATTAGCATAAACATTTTGGGCAACTCACAATGAAAATCTTTTCAGATTAAAGCAATAACAAAGAATCATTTTATAGAAACAACTTGTTGCCTCCAATATAGATTTAATTGCTTATATTTAAATTAACAAACGAAAATAAATTATGCTGGATAAACAAGAATTTGTAACATCTGTCTACGAGTTAAAAAATTTACCGAAAGAAAACCTTCCGGAAGTAGTTTTATGTGGAAGGTCTAATGTGGGGAAATCTTCTTTTATTAATTCGATTTTTAATAGGAAAAATTTGGCGAAAACATCATCAACACCGGGTAAAACACGTCTAATAAATTATTACAGAATTGACGATAAATTTTTTGTAGTTGATTTGCCAGGTTATGGTTACGCTAAAACCAGTTTGAAAGAACGTGAATACTGGTCGAAATTAATTGGCGAGTTTTTTTCATTCTCAAAAAATATTGCTGTTGCTTTCCATTTTATAGACAGCCGGCATAAACCAACCGAGCTTGATTTCCAATTGAACTGGATGCTGCGTAGTTTAGATATTCCGTACATGATATTGTTAAGCAAAGTTGATAAATTGAAACAATCCGAACTTTCGGCGGCAAAAAAAAACATAGTTGAATATTTCCCTGAAGCGAGCTTCGGAGATAATCTTCTTTATCATTCATCGATAAAAAAAACAGGGAGGAAAGAAATTATTCAAAGATTTTCTTCTCTCTTTTATAAACCGATAATCTAAAATGTTGATATTATTATTAACTAACTATATATTTCCGCCTAACTTAAATTCTTTCATGTGATTGATTTACCATTATGGACCGCAAGCAAAGAAAACGAATCATAATCTTTCTCTTAGTTCCTTTTTTGGCAACTATATTATTTCTCAGCGAAGATCTGATAATAAGAATTATCATTGCTGCGGTGCTTGTAGTTTACGTTGCTTTTATAATTTTTCTTCGTGATGTTAATATCTATTCAACCGAACATCAGCGTGAAGAAGAAAATGAAAACGAAGATATTTCCTCGGTGCGTTACGTCCCCGATACAGATTTTAATGAATCTTTCGAGATAGTTTCTAAAAATAAAAATCTTGAAGTTATTACTGCAGATAATTATACTCCCGAAAATCGCAGAGAAAAAGCTACAATTGTTCCTCCCGATCTTAAAGAAAGATTTGAACAGATCGCCAACGAAACTTTGCCTGCAAACCTTGGACACGGCGGGCAGTTTTCATTCGTTCTCGAAAAAATATTAACCGTTGTTAAAGAATCTTTTGCTGCTAATACTGCAATCTTTTTTTGGTATAATAAAAAGAAAGAAAAACTCTCCGTTGAGAAATATGTTTCAAACTCTGGCAATATCACAAAACAAAAAATTGATGTCCAGGATGATATCCTAAGCGAAATTGTTCAAAAAAATGAACCCAAACTGCTTAATGAAATTTCATCTGCTGCAGAGATGGATGTAATCCGTTATTATAAAGAGGCGCAGGGTATAAGAAGTTTTGTAGGAGTTCCACTGTTTTATGATAGACAGTTAATTGCAATTATTGCAGTCGATTCTAAAGTTGCCGATGCTTTTGGCATTGAAACGATCTACTCTCTCGGCAGGTTCGTGCGGGTAATAACCATGATAATTTCTCTATTCGAGGAGAAGCACAGCGAATCTATTTCTCAACAACGATTAAAAGGAATTCTCGGTTTAATCAATCCCGAAAAAATATTTAACACCGAGGAAGATTTGATTACAGCAGTGCAAAATGCAGTTCACCAGTTAATATTTTGGGATGCGTTCGCGTTTGTTTATTATCGTCCGCTCGAACAAAAATTTAAAACTATAAGAATAGTGAACAACACTTCCTTAAAGTATGTAGGACACAATCTTGATGTTGAATTGAACGGTACACTCGTTGGTAAGTCAATCATAACAGGGATGCCGGTTAAGATAGATGATACTTCATCAAATGTTTACAAAAGATTTGCGCAGGTTGAAGATGTAAGTTTTGATGGTTCGTTCATAGCAATTCCATTAATCTACAATGAACAAAACTATGGAGTGCTTTGTTTCGAGAGTTTAAAAAGAAACGCATATACAAACTCCGACATTCAATTCTTAAAAAGCGCTGCAAATATTTTGTCTTTCATCATACATTCTTTTTCAACGCAAACGCTTCTTAAGAGTTATCTTGCAGTTGATATTGAAACCCGAACATTGAACGAGGAAACATTCAAAGAACGATTAAGTTCAGATTTAATAAAAGCAGAGCAAACTAAAGTGCCCGGCGCAGTTGCTTTAATCAGGATCGATGATTTTTTAGAACAAGAATCTTTGTTTGATGGAAATCCCTTTCCTAAAGTATTGATGGCTGTGTCCGAAACTATTGCTAAGGAAATGACCCCGCTTAATCTTTTCGGCAGGCTCGGCGAAAAACTTTTTGGAGTTTATTTCTTTAACACGACAACTAAAGATGTTTTCATCTGGGCTGAAAAATTGCGCGTTAAAATTGCTCGTAAACCAATCGCAGTTGTAGCAAAACAAACCACATACACTGTGTCTATAGGAGTGGCTTCTGCAAGTAACAAAATAGATGTTGACGAAATAATTTATAATGCAAACCTCGCTCTTCAAAAAGCTCTTGAACAGGGCGGTAATAAAGTCCGCAATATTAATTAATTGTTCTTCCCCCTGCACGGTAAAAAAACATAAAGCTAAACATGAATAATTTTTTTCTTATTATACTTGATGGAATTGGCGTCGGCGAATTGCCGGATGCTGCCGACTATGATGACGTAGGCAGCAGCACATTACCTAACATGGCGGAAGCGGTCGGCGGAATAAACCTTCCCAATCTTGAAAGAATGGGACTTGGTAATATTACGCCAATAAAAGGTGTCAAAGAAATTAATAACCCAACGGCATCTTTTGGAAAGATGAAAGAAATTTCCAAAGGTAAAGATTCCACAACAGGGCACTGGGAAATAGGCGGCTTAACCATAGATAAAGAATTCACTTACTTCCCGGATGGATTTCCTGAAGAAATTGTAAAAAAGTTTTTGAAGTTAACCGGCTGCAAGAGCGTCCTGGGAAACAAGCCTGCATCGGGGACAGAAATAATTAAAGAACTCGGCGAGGAGCATTTAAAAACCGGATTTCCAATTATTTATACTTCTGCCGATTCAGTATTTCAAATTGCAGCTCATGAAGATATAATATCTCTTGAAAGGCTTTACGAAATATGTTCAATTACAAGAGAAAAAATTCTAATTGCCCCATTAAATGTTGGGCGGGTTATTGCAAGACCTTTTACCGGTGCTGCAGGAAGTTTTAAGCGAACAACCAATCGCAAAGATTTTTCACTCAATCCACCGGGTGAAACAATTCTTGATCTGCTGCAGAGGAATGAAATTCAAACAGTAGCTATCGGTAAAATAAATGACCTGTTTAACTATAAAGGAATTGGCATTCAAGAAAAGACAAAATCGAACAGAGAAGGATGTTATAAAATTTTAGATCATGCTGTTAAAACTAAAAACAGTTTTATGTTCGCTAACCTCGTTGATTTTGATGTTTATTACGGGCATAGAAATGATGCGCAGGGTTTTGCGAAAGCTCTAATGGAATTTGATGATTTTCTTCCTTCACTTTTAGAGAAACTTGATGAAACCGATGCCCTGTTGATTACATCGGATCATGGGAACGACCCAACAACGCCGAGCACTGACCATAGCAGGGAATTTGTTCCTCTGCTTTTTTATAGAAAAAATAAACCCGGAAAAAATTTGGGAACACGTGATACTTTTTCAGATGCTGGCAAAACAGCAGCCTCGTTTTTCAATGTACAAAATTCGTTAAACGGAAAAAACTTTTTGAATGATCAACAGGAGAAATAAGCCAATCACTGTAGAACAATCAGTGTCTAATTTTAAATCCAACCGAATTAAGCGCCAGCCAATTGTAGCTTTTATTTAAACAGAGTTTAATCTATTTTAGTAACCGGAAAACAGTTGTGAACAAACAATTGTTCGTAAAGCATCTATTTGGTTGATGCTTATTTAGATTTCATTATGTCGGAAATTCCGGATTCGACAAAATTGTTTAATATTCAAGATCTAAATGCTTTGGCATTTTAGAATTATTTTTATGAGGTCTTGAGTGAAAATTCAAAAACAGTTTACAAATCGTGAGAGTTTATCTCTCGACAAATATTTACAGGAGATTGGTAAAATACCCCTGCTAACGGCGGATGAAGAAGTTCGGCTGGCTAAGGAATTACGACTTGGCAGCAGTACAGCGCTTGAAAAGCTTGCAAAAGCTAATCTGCGTTTTGTTGTTTCTGTTGCAAAGCAGTATCAAAACCAGGGATTAAGCCTTGGAGATCTGATTAATGAAGGAAATTTAGGTTTAATCAAAGCGGCAAAACGATTTGATGAAACCCGCGGTTTCAAGTTTATTTCATATGCGGTGTGGTGGATTCGTCAGTCGATTTTGCAGGCTCTCGCAGAACAATCCCGGATAGTGCGGCTTCCTCTAAACAGAGTAGCTGTTTTAAATAAAATTGGTAAAACATACAGCAATCTTGAACAAGAATTTGAGCGTGAACCTACTGCTCAGGAACTTGCTCAAGAACTAAATATGGATATAACCGAGGTTGCCGAAGCTTTAAGAATTTCCGGTAAGTCCTTCTCCTTTGATGCCCCATTTGCACAGGGCGATGAAAACAGTTTACTTGATGTCATTGAAAGTTTTGTAGAACCTACTCCCGATTTTGAACTTTACGATGAGTCTTTAAAAACTGAAATAAACAGCGCCCTCTCTTCTTTAAATGTAAAAGAAGCGGAAATAATAAAATTATATTTTGGGCTAAATGATGAACACTGCCTTACACTCGAAGAGATTGGCGCCAGATTTAATTTGACAAGGGAAAGAGTTAGACAAATAAAAGAGAAAGCAATTAGAAGGCTGCGTCATACAGCAAGGAGTAAAAATCTTAAAAGTTACCTTGGTTAAACAATGAAATTAAAATACTCTCGCAATATTTTTTTCGGATTCGCATTAATAATTACTGGCTGCTCTGCGTACTCAAGTGGTAATAGATACCAAACCGAAGAAGAGAAAACAGAGAAAGTTAAAGATATTCGCTTTTCTTCAGCAGAAGATCCATCTCCCAAAACTATTGTTCCTTCGCCTGATTCTTTAGTTTCAGATGTGGAATTTGATGAAAGTGACCCGGATGAATCTCCAGAAAATGAAACATCTGTTGATCTTTCTGAAGTTCTAAAAAAGTTTAATTCCTCCAGCGGAGGGACAGTGCTTGAAGCGGATAACAGCACAACAAAAGAAAAACTCTTGATGGAGATTATTGAATATCTAAACACACCTTACCGATACGGTGGAAATTCCAAAAAGGGAATAGACTGCTCTGCTTTTACACAAACAATTTATTACAACGTTCTCTCAACCCCTTTGCTGCGTTCGGCGAGGGATCAATTTACTGAAGGTATTGTAATTGAAAACAAAGACGAACTTCAATTTGGCGATCTCGTTTTTTTTAATACACGGCGCAGAGTTAAACCCGGGCATGTAGGAATTTATATAGGTGATAATTTATTCGCTCATGCAAGTTCAAAAAATGGCGTAATAATATCCTCACTTGAGCATGATTATTATTCAAAAAATTTTATGGGTGCGCGCCGAATTGAGAATGTTCAGTTTTAATTATTCCAGCGAAACATAATTATAATCAGCAATAAACGAATTCAAAATATTACCGGTTTGTAATTGCATTGGTTTTAAACTCCAATTTATTGTTTTAGTTTTTTATACTTCTCGCAAATTATAATTCAATTCATTTATTCTAATAACTTCATGAGTTCTGACATTTAGTGCGGTAGTTTCGATAAACAAAAAAATTAGCGCCTTATAATTCAACCACATGCAGAGACCAATTTTTCACTTTTCCGCTCCCGTCAGAAGTCGGGAAGATATATTTTTCCTCATCTATTCTTTCTTTTCATTTTTTTTAATAAATTTGCATTAATCATTGGACTATAAAATTATGATTAAAGGGATAATAAATATTTTGCGGTTTACGGCTGTGAAAATTTTGGGAAATAACCATAGCGTCGTACTTTGCTTTTCTATGTCCATTACCTAACGGGATCTTACCTTAATACGAAAATTAAAAATTAAGAAAAATAAAACAAAAAATATTAAACCTTCTAATGAGTCTTAAAAAACAATAGAAGGATTTCAAATTAAAGTTTGAAGAAGATTTAGTTGTTTAGAATTAGAATATTGTGAGTATTAAACCATTTTAAATATTGCATTGATAGATTTAAAATTGTTGAACATTATGTTTGTTCAAAATTGATCTTTCATTTTTAAAATTATTCTATGCCCGAGACGCTGAAAATGAACTTTCAGTTTCTTTAATATTAATTTAATACAGTCATAAGAAAGGAGTAACTATGTTTAGAGCACCAACATATAATAATAAAAAGCAGTGATGCGCCAACATCACTGCTGTATTTGCAAACGAAAAAGCAAGTTTGAATAATTCACTGATCATTCTGCCTTAAAGTTTGCTTAATTAAATATAAGGAATTATAAAAATGAAAAAAATTATTTTAATCCTATTAACTTTAACCTCAATAGCTTTTGCCCAAGAAATGCAAGGGCAGGAAAAAATATTGAATAAATATTTTTTAATGCTTGATAAACATAAAAATGCGTACATAAAAGATTTAGCTGGTTCTATCGATAGCACACAATTAATGGATATTGCTAAAGAGATTTATGCTGTTTATCAAAAAATTCCTAAAATTACATATGAACGAATGTGGGCCTATTATGATGGAAATAATAAAAATAGGGATACAATCGATTATCCCGGAATAGAATATATGTTTCAAAAAGAAATAGAAAAAAGATTTGGCAAAGAATACTTTTACATTCTTCATTTTCCATTTACATTCGAGATAAAAGTCTTAAATAGGGAACTAGTTGAATATTTCTGGGATTATAAAAAATATAAAACAGTAATTACTGCGCAAATAGAATATGTTTTATGCGGAGAAAAATTTAAAATGGGCGATATAATTGAATTCTATTGTAGTCCAGACCAAATTGGTAATTTTAAAAAAAATAAAAATTATTTGGTCTATCTGCAATATTCATACACTCAAGATTGGAAGTTTAATGGATTATTTTTATATAAAAATGGATACGAAATTGTTAATGGTTTAATTATAGATAAGGAGTTAGAACGACAAAATAAACCGGATATCAAAATTGATGACTTAAGAAGGCAATATAAAAGTATAATTAATAAATTAGAGGGAGAGTAAAAATGAAATTTTTTTTAAGTATTCTATTTGTTACTTCTTTTATATTTAATTTTACGGTAGGGCAAACCCAAAAATATTTTTGGGTAGAAAATGATCCAACTTTACCGGGCTATAAAAGGCTTATTGAGGTTCAAGATCAACCATGGATTGCACTAAAAGCTAATGTAGTAAATCTGGTAACATATTTTACTAATTCCACTTCAATGAATCCTACGGGCTTGGATACACAACAAACTAGATTAAGCTTTTATGATATGGTGGATGTATGGGAAAATGAAGAAGCACAATATCAATTTAATATAAAGGGGTGGGCATATCAGCAGGTAGGAGTTGGATTCTCAAATGATCCTGCAACTTTTGGAAGTTTTGTTGATATTGCATCTGGAGCTACAGCTATGCCAGTTGAAAAAGTATCCGATTATCCATTGGAATATAGGTTTGTAGCTGGTTACACAGAACATCCTATAACCCGACAAGTGCAAGCACAGATTCTTTTCAATTCATCGCAAGAATATCTTTTAGGGCATAAATGGATATTAAACTCTACTATCCTTCCTCCTCCCACCGGGAAAATTTATACTTATTTCCCTAAAGTTGCATTGCATGAGCTAGGGCATGTATTAGGTCTTTTCCATAACGATCAATCTGGTTCAGTTATGTATGATGATGGTTATCCTGATCTATATAATACTGAACTAGCATGGTATGAGATACAAGCCATCTTTTACTTATATCTTTATTACAGTCCAATAGTTTCTGTAGGTGATTTCATTAATCTAACTGTAGACCATGATATTTTTGAGGTTGGAACTACTCATGTTGGTTGTATACATCCAAATTTTGTCTGTGTTTGCGGAGAAATTCCACCCTGTACAATGAATGAGTATGATATGGAGGTTTTTGCTCTTTCTGATTGCGGCGAGGTTCTGATATATGAAGGATCTACTGTTTTTACTTTTCCAACACTTCCGGCAGGTTATCGTTGGATAAGGGACGAAAATGATGATGTGGTTGCAAGAATAAAAGTTTCCGGGACTGATTCCCGCGGTGCATTCCATGAAGCTTCGCATGATATTAAAATACATGGTGCAGCAGATCAATTCATAACTTCCGGTACTTTAACTGATGATACTCATTGGTGCGGTGAAGTAGATATAACCGGAAACATTACCGTTCCGGCAGGGAAAACGTTAACAATTCATCCCGGGGCACATATTAATTTCAATAATAATTCATCTTTAATTGTAAATGGAAATTTAATTATAGAAAGCCAACCAATTGGGAAAACCACTCTCGATTTTATTGCAGAGAATTCAACGGTTCAAAATGGAATAAAAATTAATCCGGGTGGTACAGCAAATATCAATCTCGCTATTATAAAAAACGGTTATTATGGTGTATATGTAAACGAAACTGATCTTGATATTTCTGAGACAGAAATCCATCATTGTTATACGGGAGTTCATCTCTATAGAACGAATTATTCAGGAGACCAAGGTGTAATTAAAAAGTGTAATCTACACGATAATGATTTTGGTGTGGTTACGTATTACTCTTCCCCGTTAATATATGAAAACACAATATATAATAATTGGAGAGGAATCGGCTGTGCAGATTATTCATCGCCTTCGCTGGGTAATTATGACTATTTTGGCAATAATCAAATATATAGCAATGATATTGGCGTATTTGCCTACGGGTATTCAAATCCATTTCTGGGCAGATATTCGTGTACAGTGCAAGGAGGTTATAATAGCATATACAGTAATACTTATAAAGATGTTTATTTGAATACATACAGCAGTAGTATTGCAGAAAACAACTGGTGGGGAAGCAGCACACCCCAATCATCCCAATTTTATGTGGCACCTAATTGTAGTTTTGATTATAATCCCTGGTTAACTTCTGTACCCGAAAGCAAGTTATCATTAAATGAGAATCAATCACCGGAAGAAGTTATTTATAATGAAGATATATCTACTGGAGTAATTTCAGCCCAAAAAGAGGATGAAAAAGGTACGGTAATATCATATAATCCCGACTGGCCGCTGGAATGGAAGTTGCTTTATGCAAGAAATTTACTAGAGGTAAAGAAATATAAATTTGCTCAGAAGGTTTGCAAAAATATTATTAAAGATTATCCGGATTCAATAAAAACTTATTACGCACTCGATTTGCTTTGGAAAGCTTGTAGAAGAAATGGGGAACATGATACTTTGATCAATTTCATTAATTCTATTTCCGGCAAAAACCATAACAAAAATCTTTTAAGCGCAATGGAATTGATTAAACTTGGATATGAAAAATTTGATCGAATAAAAGAAGCAAATAAATTATCAAAAAAGTATAAAGGTGAACCTATTGTTGAATTCATTTTATTCCACAAATTCCTTTATTATTTTAATGAAGAGAATGACATTACACTTGCAAATGAAGTAGCAATTGAATTAGCATCATTGTTCCCGGATTCGGAATCAACTCTGGCTGCGCTGGGAATGTTAGGCTTATCAACTTCACCTAAAACTAATATCATCTCAGATATTTCTGATACTGAACAACCCTCCGAGTTTAAATTATTAGGCAATTATCCAAATCCATTTAATCCGTCTACAAATATCAAATTTGCAATACCGGACCAAAGCGAAGTGGAATTGATAATTTATGATATTATGGGAAATTCTATTAAGTATTTATTTCATAGTAATCTGAATTCCGGATATCATGAAGTTTCCTGGGATGGAACTAATAATCATGGTCAAATAGTATCTAGCGGCATCTATTTTTATAAAATACTTGTCCGTTCTGGTAATAATTCTGTAATTACTAAAACTTCAAAATTACTTTTAATTAAGTAGATGAGAAAGAATTCATTCCAAAGCCAGGTTATTTATAATCTGGCTTTATTATTTTTCATCTTCATAAACCCCTTGAGGGGTGAGGAAAGTGAAATAACTCTTTTAAAAATTAAAGAAAATTATTCTTATATTAAATCAATATGCAAAAGACTAAATATAAATAAAGAAATATTTATGGCTATAGTATATACAGAACGTACCTTAAATTACGATTGGGAGGATGAGGCATTAGACAATTTAATAGCTTCTGCCGGGTATAATAGTTCTATCGGCTTTTGTCAGATTAAAATTAAAACTGCATACTGGATAGGAAAACAAATCCAGGATTCATCAAGCGTTTTTTTTTCCGGAAAAGATTATTGTAGTCTTCTACCAAAAATTTCAGAACGAGAAAAACTTATCGATTATCTTAGTAACGATTCTTTAAATATTTTATATGCAGCTTTATACATTAAAATTATTTCACTTCGATGGAAATCAGACGACATAGATATTTCTTTAAACCCTGAGATTCTTGGTACTCTTTATTCTACGGGTTTGTTTTATAAAGATGGAACTGAACGAAAACCCCGCGTAAATCCGGTTTCAAATTCATTTGGAATGCTTGTTAAAAAAAACTATGAAAATATATTTAAAGATTTTTTAAATAATCATTTACGAAATAACAAGCGGCAGTAATAAAGCTTATATGAAGCTTGCATTTATTAAATAAATTACAAATTAGCGAATTGGACGAATTAGTTTGCTTACAATGTTTCAGCAATTTAGCAATAATATAACGATGGTATGACAACCATATGTCCATTATCTGTCAATTAAATTACTTTAGGGCATCTCTAAAAACTTTAATTGGCGCTCTTCGAAAATCCGGGTTGGCAGCATATACGCGTATTCCGTTAGTCAATCCGTTTCCGTTATCCGTTAGCTAACTGAAACGGATAACGGTTTTTTAGAGGAGCCCTTTAGTGAATGAAATGCAAAATGCGGCGAATTACTCAATTGAGTTCAATGCAGCTTCGCTTCCAAGTGGAGTTTATTTCTACCGCCTAAACGCGGGTGATTTTGTCAGCGTTCAAAAGATGATATTAATTCGGTAAAATTAAAGTTCAGATGGTTAAAAAAAATCCCTCTCCGTTTTTATGCGGGAGGGATTTTTTATTATCATTTATTTCCTATTAACTGCATCCGGTTGTGGAACCGCATGTCATACATTTCAAACAAGTTCCATTACGAACCATTGTTAAACTTTGACACTCGGGACAAACATCGCCTGTGTAACCCCGCTCTATCGCCTGCTTTATATGAGTTTGTAATTTATTTCCGTTGCCGCTTCCAGGCGTTTTGCGAACTGTTGAACCGTTAGTTGTTAAGGAATAATTATAAGTCTCCTTATTGTTTTTATCTAACTCGACTAATCTCTCACTTACAACTTCTTCTTCAATAAATTCCGGCTCGACGAGTTTCTTAACAATTCCGGGAGAGGTTTTTGTTTTAACAGTTTCCGTTGTAGGATCAACATGTGAAAGATCGTTGCGTCCGAGATAAGTAACTGCAAGTTCTCTAAAGATGTAATCAATCACAGAAGTTGCCATTTTAATTTTTTCATTTCCGGAAACCATTCCGCTTGGATCGAATCGCGTAAATACAAATGCATCAACAAATTCTTCGAGAGGAACGCCGTGCTGCAATCCGAGAGAAATTGAAATTGCAAAACAGTTCACCAGGCTTCTAAATGCGGCACCTTCGCGGTGCATGTCTATAAATATTTCGCCGAGCTGTCCGTTTTCATATTCGCCTGTTCGGATATAAACACTTTGTCCGTTGATTTTTGCTTTCTGTGTGTAACCGGTTCTTCTATCCGGCAGGCGTCTTCTTTTTGCAATATATCGATGAATAATTTTTTCAGCTATTCTAACAATATCATTTTTATCTTTATCTTCAAACAAAGCTTCAAGTTCTTCTTCGCTTACACTATTAAGAGGCTGGGATAGCTTGGAGCCGTCCCGGTAAAGCGCATTTGCTTTTATTCCAAGTTTCCATGAATGTATGTAGGCATCTTTTACGTCTTTAACCGAAGCTGCATTAGGAAGATTAATTGTTTTAGAAATAGCGCCAGAAATAAATGGCTGTGCGGCTGCCATCATATTTATATGAGCTATCGGGCGGATGAAGCGGGTTCCTTTCTTACCGCATTTGCTAGCCGTATCGAATACAGGGTAGTGCTCGTGTTTAAGGAAAGGAGCGCCTTCAATAGTCATTGTACCGCATACAAAATCATTTGCGGTGGCAATTTCTAATTTCGAAAATCCTAAAGTGCTTAATAAATTGAAATCAAAAGAATTTATTTCCTCTTCATCCAGGTTTAGTTTTTCTGTTAAAAATTCGGCGCCTAAAGAAAACTTGTTAAAAGCAAAACCCATTTCGAATACCGAGGGAAGCATCTTTTCAACTTTTGCAATGGCTTCTTCAGTAAATCCTTTCGCTTTTAATGATTCGTTATTTATATGCGGGCAGCCGACAAGAGTGCCTGTGCCTTTTGCGTATTTTACAATTTCTGATATCTGATCTTTATTGTAACCCAATCTCTCAAGAGCAGGGGGAATGGATTGATTTATAATTTTAAAGTAACCACCGCCTGCAAGTTTTTTAAATTTCACAAGAGCAAAATCAGGTTCAACTCCTGTTGTATCGCAATCCATAACAAGCCCGATGGTTCCGGTTGGAGCAATTACTGTAACCTGTGCATTTCTAAATCCGTGTTCGGTACCGAGCTGAAGCGCTCTATCAGCATCTTCTCGTGCCGCTCTTAGCAAATCCGAGGGGCAGTATTTAGGATCGATGCCGACTGGGTAAATTGATATTCCTTCATATTCCTCGTGAGGAACATTATAAGCTGCCCGTCGATGATTGCGCACTACCTTTAACATGTGCTCTTTATTTTTTTCGTAATGAGGAAAAGGTCCCTGCTCCTTAGCCATCTCGGCGGAAGCGGAATAAGCGCTCATATGCATTATTGCAGTAATAGCTCCGCAGATGGCAAAAGCTTCATTGCTGTCGTAGGGAATTCCTTGAAGCATAAGTAAGGAACCAAGGTTTGCATAACCTAAACCCAGCGTTCTGAATTTAAAACTACGCTCTGCAATTTCTTTACTCGGAAACTGAGCCATCAAAACGGAAATTTCTAAAACAATCGTCCAGAGTTTCGCTGCATGTCTGTAGGCTTCTATATTAAATTCGCATGTCTGGGTATCATAAAATTTAATAAGATTTAACGAAGCCAGATTACAAGCGGTATCATCGAGGAACATATACTCGCTGCAAGGATTTGATGCGCGAATATCACCATCATCGGGGCACGTATGCCATTCGTTAATAGTTGTATGAAACTGAATGCCCGGATCGGCGCAAGACCAGGCTGCATAAGAAATATTATCGAACAAATCCCTTGCAGAAAGTGTCTTTGAGGGTTTTGGTGCGCGGTTTTCTTTTTTTGCTTTATTCTTTTCTGTCCGCCAGTAAAGATTCCAATGTCCGTCATTAATAACTGCATTCATATACTCATTTGTAACACGGATTGAATTATTGGAATTTTGACCGGCTACGGTTGCGTAAGCATCGGAAGTCCAATCAACATCATACTCAGGAAATTCGATAGACTTGAAACCAAGTTTGGCAAGATGAATAACCCGTTCGATATAGTTATTCGGTATATATGACTTTCTGGCTTCAAGCACAGCTCTGCCAAGTTTTTTATTCATCTTTTTATTGAAGCGGTCGTTTTCGGGGTGTTCATCGTAACATGCTTTCATAATCATGTTAAGATGATAATTGCAAAGCTTACTGCCGGCAACAAGCGCCGCCACTTTTTGCTCTTCAACAACTTTCCAATTAATATATTCTTCTATGTCAGGATGATCGAGATCTATAGTAATCATCTTTGCGGCGCGTCGTGTTGTGCCGCCCGATTTAATTGCACCTGCAGAGCGATCGCCTATTTTTAAGAACGACATCAAACCGCTAGATTTGCCGCCGCCGCTTAAAGGTTCTTCTCCGCCGCGGAGCTCGCTAAAATTAGAGCCGGTTCCGCTGCCATACTTGAACAATCTTGCTTCACGAACCCAAAGATCCATTATGCCGCCTTCGTTAACAAGATCGTCATTAACAGATTGGATAAAACAAGCATGGGGCTGTGGGTGAGTATAAGCATCCGAAGAAGCGGTTAATTCTCCTGTTTTATAATCTACATAATAATGACCCTGCGATGGACCGGTTATGCCGTATGCCCAATTTAAACCTGTATTAAACCACTGCGGACTATTTGGCGCTGCCATTTGATTGGCAAGCATATAAACATGTTCATCATAAAATGCTTTTGCATCTTCTTCGGTATCAAAATAATTTGCCTGCCAGCCCCAGTAAGTCCATGTTCCGGCTAAACGATGAAACACTTGTCGCGAATCTCTTTCCGAAGCGTATCTTTCTTTTTCCGGAAGACTCTCTAATCTTTCAGTGTCGGCTTTTGATGGCTGAAGCCAGACGGGGATGTTTTTTTCTTTTATTTTTTTTAGCAGTTTAGGAACACCTGCTTTGCGGAAATATTTTTGGGCAATTATGTCGGTAGCAACTTGAGACCAAAAGGAAGGGATAGTTACATCTTCCATTCTAAAAACAATAGACCCATCCGGATTTTTAATTTCAGAAATTCTTTTTTCAAACTTAAAGGATGATAATGGGTCTTTTCCTTCTTCAGTAAATAGTCTCTTTATTTGCATTCGCTACTCCCATAAAAAATATTATCAAAAAAATTGTTGGTTACTTTTGCAGTTTTAAAATGAAAATTTCTATTTTGGTGATGTATCGTAATCATTAAGTGAAATTAAGTTTGATTTGGTTTGTCGTTTGTCTTTACCGGCAAAGTAAGAAAAAACAATCTTAAAAAAAAATGATATGTCTTAAAAAATTATTTATTTTATGTTGAAATTTCTTGATCACAAAATCGAATTTTTGTA
>Ga0210009_1001981_pt1 | contig 15962 bp, 15 predicted proteins | sample CryGeyCG2114_065_FD_185457 | JGI IMG/M metagenome (GOLD analysis project Ga0210009, IMG submission 185457) | Groundwater microbial communities from aquifer - Crystal Geyser CG12_big_fil_rev_8/21/14_0.65 (SPAdes) (version 2) | ecosystem: Environmental > Aquatic > Deep subsurface > Groundwater ... | reverse complement strand
TGCAGTGGTCGCCGGTCATCTTATCGTAGGCACAGGACAAGGAAGGCAATGCCTGCGAGATGCGATCCACCGTGTAACTGCCGAGCAGCGCGCCACCATACACGGTGACGAACAGCATGATGATCTGTACGGTAAAGCGGAAACGACCCAGGGTCGGAAACAGGCTCTTCAACATGTCAGGCCTCGTCTTTCTTGTCGGTTGATTTTACAGCAGCGGATTTCTTGACTGCCTTGCGCTGGCGTAACAAAGGTGCTGCCCCGGCCATGCCAAGCAAGGTGAAACCCAGGCCTAACGCCAGACTGCGTTGGTCGTAGGCATCCGGGCCATAGCCACTATTAAAGGCGGTCAGATAGGTCTTGCCACCTTCGATATACTCCACCGCCAACACGAAATCTCCCCCTCGGCGCATACCGTGGTCATGCCCTCCGCTCTCTTTCTTTGCTTCGATCGGCCTGAGGTCATCCGGCACATGCAGATTGAGTCCGCCCATCGCATCTGTCACCAGTTCAGACGCGGTGCCATTGGATGTCTCAAATTTAACCTTGCGGTTGGTGAGTGGCTGGCCGTTGAAACGCACCAGAAACTTCCAATCTTCATTTACGCGATAGCGGGAATGCTCGCGCGGAAACGGTTGCGGAATGATCTCCAGTTCATTCTTCTGCAACATGAACATGTCGGTTGGATTCTTTGCCCCGCGCTCGCCAAAGTAGTACACCGTCGAAGCCACACGGACAGCATCTGCTTGCTCTTCGCGTGCTGAAAGAAGCTGAAAGCCGCCTGTGGAGGGCTTATCCAGCTTGGCGCCTGCCATCCCCATCTGTAACTGGCGATGCGCAACGGCATCCTGCAAATTGTTGGAGTAGGCATCGACCGTATCCGGCGCGATGTTCTGCGGCACGATGGTGACGATGCGCGTCGCACGATCCTCGCCGCTCATGCGGCTCTTCAACAAGGGCTGCGTCGTCCATAAGCGGGAGGCGGCGTGCATCATCGCGGCAGGGTTGTGTCCAGCATGCGCAGCCATCGGCGCGGCGCCAGCTGCAGGCGTATCAGCCACCGCGAAAGCCGGGAACATCAAGACGGTCAGCATCCATCCGGTGAGTAACTTGTCCATTGTTCTTCCCCTTAAAAGGTCAGCGATACGCCGGTCGTCCACACCCGTCCCGGATTGACCGTGATGGACATGTCTTCCGCGTTGTACACGCCGTTGCCGTCTGCATCAGAGCCCCCGCGGATGGTGGAGTAGTAGTAGCGGTCGAACAGGTTGTCGATGCGGGCGAAGGCGGACCACTTCATGCCCTTGTCGGTTTTGAACTCGTAGTTGGCCATCAGGTTGTACACGGTACGTCCGCCGACCCACACTACATTGACCTCATCCGCATAGATGCCGGACTGCGCATTCATCTCGCCGGTGAAGGTCCAGCCGTCCGCCGGACGATAGCTCGTGGTCAGATTTAACTTATGTTTGGGCGAGCGCGGCACCACGTTGCCGGTGTTGTTGTATAGCACTGACGGCAGCGGATTGGAGCGCGAGCCCATGGACATCCAGTAGCTGTCGTTGCGGGTGAAGATGGCGTTCAGGTAGGTGTAGGCCAGATCGCCGGACCAGACTTCGCGCCTGTCGCTCTTGATACCGGCCTCCAGACCGCGATTGCGCACGCCGCCAATGTTCTGGTATTGCTCGAGGCCATTGGCCAGTGTCGCGCCGCTTGTTGTCTGGTATTGGCCTCCGGTATTCAGGATGAAGTCTTTGCGATTGATTTGGAACACAGCCATATCGGTATCCAGCGCAATGCCGAACAAATCGGTCTTCGCGCGCAGGCCGATCTCCGCGTTATAGGAGTACTCAGGCTTTAGATCAGGGTTGGCCGCCACCGAGCCGGTGGGCGAGATGGTGCCGCCATACAGTTGCGACACTGTCGGCACGCGGAAGCCGGTCGACAGATTGGTGTATATCTCGCGTTCATCCGTCAAGGCGTAGTTCAACCCAACGCGTTCCGACCAGACGTTGAATGACTTCTCGCCGCCAGTCACCCGGCCTTCGGCGATCTGCGCCGTGGTGAGCGGGATGTTGCTGGCATATTTCGCCGCGATATTGTCGAAGCGGGCATTGAGGGTGGCGGTCAGCGGTGCGGCCAGCAACCATTTGAATTCGCCGTATAGCGCCTTGGTATCCGAGGTCGATACGCTGTCCCCGGTCACTGTGCCAACCAGATTCAAGGGGTTACTGAAACCGACCGGGCTGTTGCGACTGGTATAGGTGACCAGATTCGTGGTGAGCGAACGATCTTCGAATTTTTGCAGGTCGAGGCCACCCATCAAACCGACATGCTCCCCGCTCTGCCGCCATTCTGACTTCACCCCGCTCTGTGTTTGTTGCGTATCACGACCACTGGCATAGGCATCTTTCAGATTCGCCATGTTGCAATCCGGCAAGGCCGCCACACTGGTATTGGGGCAGCCGGCATTGCGCAGGAAGCCGTTCGGATTCTGCCAGCCGAACGTATGGTCTTTGAACGAATAGGTATTTACCAGCAGGTTGCTACCCGCCCCGAAGTCCTTGGCATAGGACAGGTTCAGCTTGTTCAGGTCGATATCGTACTTGCGCGCGTAGTCCTTGCCGCCGTCCACGCTGCGCGGGTCCAGCAAGGCAGCCGTCACGCCGCGCACGGTGCCGTGGCTGTCCTTGTTGCGCTTGGCATGTTCGAAGCCGAAGGTCAGGTCGCTCGTATCGTCGATCATGTACTGCAACTTGCCGTCCACATAGTCGCGCCCCCAGACGCCTTGGTCGTAAAAGGTCTTGGATTGCAGTTTGGATTTCTGGATGTGTCCCACCCAGTTGTCCTTGGCAAACCCTGCGCGCAGGATGCCTTTGTAGTAGTCATAGCTGCCGATTCCGGCGCTGGCGGTATAACCCGCCATCTTGGCGCCGCGCTTGGTGGTGATGATGACCGCGCCGGACAGCGCGTCCTCGCCGAATAGATAAGAGGCACCGCCCTTGATGACCTTGATCGATTCGATATTATCCAGATCTATGTTCACGCGCCCGGTTCGTTCCTGCACCGGCACGCCGTCGATCACGATGGCTACGCCCGGTTTCTCGCCCATGTAGCGTTGCGCCTCGACCCCGCGCAGCATGATCTTTACCGAATCGCCGCTCTGCACCTCGGCCGACACACCGGGGATGGACTCCAGTACCTCGACGATGTTCTGCCCATGACGATCATCGACCTTCTTGCCGCTGATGTTGTTAACGTTGGAAGGCTCGCCGCGTTTGGAATCGAAACGGTCATCGATGGTGGTCGATGTCACCGTCACCTCCGGCAGGGAGGCGCTCGCGGCCCTGGCTGCTTGATGAACCGTCAGTGCCAGCACGCTGCATGCAACAATTTTTTTACTTATTTTCATTCCTTTCCCCTTTGAAATATCCCCAAGAAACGGGGCGCAGTTTAAGCAACCAGGCTGCATTGGGGAATGCGACATGATGTCGCGCGGCAAAATGTCGCACCCACTCCTGCCCACCCAAACAATTCATAGCTCGCCAGTCTTTTTTCATCACATCTCTTGAAACCTGAAACTTGACCCCCATAGTACGAGGGGCAAAAAAACGGGAGAGGCCAATGGAACAACAGGAAAACAAGCAGCAAATCGAGCAACAGACAGTCACCGCAGCAGTTGAAACGCCTATGAAACAACCTGCGGACAAGGTTCCCAGTCTGGAAGAAATGTTGCAGGAAGCGGAGCGCAAGGCGCAGGAACACTACGATGCCTGGATGTACGCGAAGGCTGAAGGCGAGAACATTCGCCGCCGCGCGGCAGAGGATGTAAGCAAGGCACAAAAATTCGCGGTGGAACGCTTTTCCGGAGAGATGCTGGCAGTCAAGGACAGCCTGGAAGCCGGGCTGTCCGTCACTACCGAGAACGTGGAAGGCTTCAAGAACGGCATGGAGCTGACCTTGAAGCAGCTTGCCAGCGTGTTCGACAAGTTCAACATTATCGAGATCAACCCGGTCGGCGAGAAACTGGACCCGCACAAACACCAGGCCATCAGCGTGGTGGAAAGTGATCAGGAGCCCAATACCGTGGTCAGCGTGATGCAGAAAGGCTATACCCTGAATGATCGCGTGCTGCGTCCGGCGCTGGTGATGGTGGCAAAGGCGAAGGAATAAGCACTTGAATTATTCAATACTGCCCTAATGTTGGGCGACGCAGCGATGGCAGTATTCAACTTTTAAGCATTTAACTGAAAGGAAAGCATCATGGGAAAAATTATCGGCATTGATCTGGGCACGACCAACTCTTGCGTGGCCGTTATGGAAAACGGCAAGACCAAGGTGATCGAGAACGCGGAAGGTACGCGCACGACGCCTTCCATCATCGCCTACATGGAAGATGGTGAAGTGCTGGTGGGCGCGCCCGCCAAACGTCAGGCCGTGACCAACCCCAAGAACACGCTGTACGGTGTGAAGCGCCTGATTGGTCGTCGTTTTGAAGAACCGATGGTGCAGAAGGACATCGCGATGGTTCCCTATGCCATCGTTAAAGCCAAGAACGGCGACGCATGGATCAAGGTGCGCGACAAGGAAATTTCCGCCCCGGAGATCTCCGCTGAAGTACTGATGAAAATGAAGAAGACCGCCGAAGACTATCTGGGCGAACCCGTCACCGAGGCGGTCATCACCGTACCTGCCTACTTCAACGACAGCCAACGCCAGGCGACCAAGGATGCCGGCCGCATCGCCGGTCTGGATGTGAAGCGCATCATCAACGAACCCACAGCGGCTGCGCTGGCGTTCGGTATGGACAAGAAGGAAGGCGACCGCAAGATCGCGGTGTATGACCTGGGCGGCGGCACGTTCGATATCTCCATCATCGAGATCGCCGAGATCGAAGGCGAGCACCAATTCGAAGTGCTGTCCACCAACGGCGACACCTTCCTCGGCGGCGAAGACTTTGACATGCGCGTGATCGAATTCCTGGTGGAAGAGTTCAAGAAGGAAACCGGTGTGGACCTGAAGAAGGACATGCTGGCCTTGCAACGTCTGAAGGATGCAGCCGAGAAGGCCAAGATCGAATTGTCGTCGGCACAGCAGACCGAAGTGAACCTGCCTTACATCACCGCGGATGCTTCCGGCCCGAAACACCTGGCCGTGAAGATCACCCGCGCCAAACTGGAAAGTCTGGTGGAAGAGCTGATTGCGCGCACCATCGAGCCATGCCGCATCGCCATGAAGGATGCCGGCGTCACCAATGCCGACATCGCCGACGTGATCCTGGTCGGCGGTCAGACGCGTATGCCGAAAGTGCAGGACAAGGTCAAAGAATTCTTCGGCAAAGAGCCGCGCAAGGACGTGAATCCGGACGAAGCGGTTGCCGTCGGCGCTGCGATCCAGGGCGGCGTGCTGCAAGGCGAAGTGAAGGACGTGCTGTTGCTGGACGTGACGCCGTTGTCGCTGGGTATCGAGACCATGGGCGGCGTGATGACCAAGCTCATCAAGAAGAACACCACCATTCCTACCAAGGCATCGCAAGTGTTCTCCACGGCCGATGACAACCAGTCTGCGGTGACCATCCACGTGCTGCAGGGCGAGCGTGAGGTCACGTCCGGCAACAAGAGTTTGGGGCAATTCAACCTGTCCGACATTCCGCCTGCACCGCGCGGCATGCCGCAGATCGAAGTGACCTTCAACATCGATGCCAACGGCATTTTGCATGTGGGCGCGAAGGACAAGGCCACCAACAAGGAAGCCAACATCACCATCAAGGCCAGTTCCGGCTTGAGCGAAGAAGAAATTCAACGCATGGTGAATGATGCCGAATCTCACGCCGACGAAGACAAGAAGGCAGTGGAGTTGGTGACTGCGCGCAACCAGCTGGATGCGCTGATCCATTCCACCAGCAAGTCGCTGAAAGAATATGGCGAACAACTGTCCGCTGAAGAAAAGTCCGCTATCGAAGCTGCGGTGAAGGAAGCCGAGGAAGTGGTGAAGGGCGACGACAAAGCCGCCATCGAAGCCAAGGCCGAAGCATTGGCCACTGCCGCACAGAAACTGGGCGAGAAGATGTACGCCGCCGAACAAGCCAAGGGGCAGGCTGCCCAGGGCGGCGCGCAACCCGAAGCCAAGGCGGATGAAGGTGACGTGGTGGATGCGGAGTTCACCGAAGTCAAAGACAAGAAGTAAAACCAATTAGCCACAGAGAACACAGAGGTCACAGAGAAATTTGTTACATGCTCCGCGTTCTCTGTGACCTCTGTGACCTCTGTGGCAAAAAAGGTTTTGTAGTTTTGTAGGTTGGGTTAGGCGCGTTGTTTGCGCCGTAACCCAACAAGATCCAGTGCAGATGCAGCCCGCTTGGCATCGGTGCTGGATATTTGTTTTGTTGGGTTATGCGATAAACCCGCTAACCCAACCTACGTTCTAACGATTGACGGCTATTTTCTATGTCCAAAAAAGACTATTACGAAGTCCTCGGCGTCAACCGCGACGCATCGGAGGAAGACATCAAAAAGGCTTATCGCAAGCTGGCGATGAAGCACCATCCCGACCGCAATCCGGACAACCCCAAGGCGGAAGAGCACTTCAAGGAAGCGAAGGAAGCTTACGAGACTTTATCCGACGGGCAGAAGCGCGCGGCTTACGACCAGTATGGCCATGCGGCATTCGAAGCGGGCGGCATGGGTGGCGGCAATCCGTTCGGTGGCAATGGCGCGGGTGCACAGGGTTTCGATTTCGGCGATATCTTCGGCGACATCTTCGGCGGTGGGCGCGGCGGACGGAGCCAAGCTCACCGTGGTGCCGATCTGCGCTACAACATGGAGATCACGCTGGAAGAAGCGGCACGCGGCGCGACCAAACAGATTCGCATTCCGGTCATGGAAGAATGCGAGACCTGCCATGGCTCCGGTGCCAAACCGGGCACCGCGCCGGTTACCTGCTCCACCTGCGGCGGACAGGGGCAGGTGCGGGTACAACAGGGCTTCTTCTCCATCCAGCAGACCTGCCCGCGCTGTCACGGCAGCGGCAAGCAGATCAGCTCTCCCTGCGTCACTTGCCACGGCTCTGGTCGGGTCAAACAACACAAGACGCTGGAGATCAAGATTCCGGCCGGGATCGACAGCGGCATGCGTTTGCGCCACAGCGGCCACGGCGAAGCGGGTTCGCACGGCGCACCGCACGGCGATCTGTATGTTGAGATCCATATCAAGCCGCACAGCGTGTTCGAGCGCGACGGTGACGATCTGCATTGCGAGATGCCGGTCAGCTTTGCCACCGCCGCACTGGGTGGCGAGATCGAGATTCCCACCCTGGATAGCAAGGCCAGCATCAAGATTCCGGCTGAAACACAGAGCGGCAAGATCTTCCGTCTGCGCGGCAAAGGGATCAAGGGCATGCGCACTCATGCGCACGGTGATTTGCATTGTCATGTCATCGTGGAGACACCGGCCAATCTGACCGAGCGCCAGAAGGAACTGTTACGCGAGTTCGAAGCGATCAGTCAGGAAGATGCGGCGCGCCATAGTCCGCGCGCCAAGTCGTGGATGGCGAAGGTGAAAGACTTCTTTGGATAATAATTTTGGAGTGCAGCAACGCATCGCTGCCGCGCAGATGAGTCTGCGCACTCCAATTACCGGGAGCACGCTATGCAAATAAAAGCACTCGGCCATGTTGTGCTCAAGGTCAGCGACCTGGAACGCTCCGTCGCTTTTTACCGCGACATCCTCGGCATGCGCGAGGTGGCACGCCAGCAGGGCGTGATGGCCTTCTTCTCACTCGGCAGCAATCATCATGACCTCGGCCTGTTGCAGATCGGCACCGACTCGCCGCCAGCCGATCCCGGCGCCATTGGGCTGTATCACGTGGCATTCAAAGTAGGCGATAGTCTGGACGAGTTGCGCGCCTGCAAAGCCGATCTGGAAGCGCACGGCATCAGTATTTTCGGCATCAGCGACCACGGCGTGAGCCAGTCGCTCTACATTCAGGATCCGGACGGCATCGAGATCGAACTGTATGTGGATGCCGATCCCGCGATCTGGCGCGATGATCCGGGCGCAGTACTGACCACCAAACGCCTGAAACTCTGAATTAGCAGAAATGCGGGGATTTGTTTTATGATGCGCCGCAACTATCCCGTCCCGAAAGGATCATCAACATGACCAGTGGCCTCATTCTGCTCGGCATCAGCGTCGTCGCGCTGGTTTACGCTATCAGTCTGTACAACCACCTGGTCAGCCTGAAACATGCAGTGAGCAAGGCCTGGGCCAACATCGATGTGCTCCTCAAGCAGCGCCACGACGAACTGCCCAAACTGGTCGAGGTGTGCAAGCAATACAAACAGTTCGAACAGGAGACCTTGCAACGCGTGATCGAGGCGCGTTCGCAGGTACAAAGCGCGCGTCAGGGACAGGATATCGCCGCGCTGGGCAAGGCGGAAGGCATGCTGCGCATGGGACTTGGCAATATCTTTGCGGTGGCTGAAGCGTACCCGGAGCTGAAGAGCAACGAGCATTTCATGCAACTGCAGAACCGTATCACCGGACTGGAAAACGGCATTGCCGACCGCCGCGAGCTACATAACGAATCAGTCAATATCTACAATGTCGGTATCGAACAATTTCCGGCGGTACTGATCGCCAATGTGTTCTCCTACCAGCCAAAACCGCTGCTGGAATTCTCCACCGCTGAAAAAAAGGATATCAATATCAAATCTCTATTCGACTAGGAACTTACCCGTACCTGGCTCCATCCCACGCACGCCGTTCGATGCATGAAAGGTTGTCGGCAAACTTAATTACCCACGTAAAAAAGGAAGAACCATGAAGAAACTACTTGTATTGACCGCAACCCTGGCTTTTGCCCAACCCGCACTGGCCGGAAATATCGACATCGGTGCCCTTGGTGGCGTGCAATCCGATTTCCGCAATGTTTCCGAAGACCTTGGTTCGGCCTTGAGTTACAAAGGGATTGCCCCGGCAGAGTCCCTTGGGATCACCGGCTTTGACCTCGGCCTGGAAGTCACCCAGACCTCGCTCGCCAAGAGCGCTGCGCTGTGGCAGGCCATTAGCGGCAACGACATCAGCAACCTGTACGTGCCCAAACTGCATGTCACCAAAGGCCTGCCGCTGGACATCGACATCGGCGCATTCTTCTCTACCGTTCCCTCCACCGGCATAAAACTGTACGGCGGTGAACTGCGCTGGGCATTCCTGCCGGGCAGCATCGCGATGCCTGCCGTCGCGGTGCGCGGTTCGCTCACCAAGCTGAGCGGCGTGAACCAGCTATCACTGAACACCAAAGGACTGGATCTCTCCATTTCCAAGGGTTTTGCGATGTTCACGCCCTACGCCGGTATCGGCAAGGTATGGACCACCAGCACCCCGGATGCCGCCACCAGTTTGAGCGAGGAAAGTTTCTCGCAAAACAAATTGTTCCTCGGCGCCAATCTGAATCTGGGTCTGACCAACCTGGCTGCAGAGTACGACAAGACAGGCGAGGCAAAATCGGTCAGCGTCAAACTGGGCTTCCGTTTCTGACGCCTCTTTAACGCGCGGCAAAGGGGACATGATGCTCACCTCTTTGCGGCGTCAATACACGCAACTCATCACCTCCGGCGGACAGCTGTTATTGCTGTTCGCCGGTTTTCATTTTGAGTCGCGCGGGGGCTGGCTGTGGATCTTGTCGCTGATGGCGCTGCTCAGCCTGTTTGCATGGTTCTCTGCCTTGCGCAGACAGCGCTTGATCGTCGGCACCCCCACCTCGCGCATCGCTTCGGCGGCACAGGGTTATGTCGAGCTGCTGGGGCGTGCACATCCCGAAGGGGCGCCCATTCTGAGCAAATATTCGCTGCTCCCCTGCCTGTGGTATCGCTATCAGGTCGAGCGCAGGAACCACAAGAACGAGTGGCGCACGATCGATACAGGCGAGAGCGCGGCACCCTTCCGCCTGGATGATGGCAGCGGCAGCTGTGTGATCGACCCGCGCGGCGCGGAGATCATCGTGCGACAAAAGGATCAATGGCAGGTCGGCGATGAGCGCTATGCCGAATGGAAACTGCTGGAAATGGAAGAGGTCTATGTGCTGGGTCAATTCAGAACCATCGGTGGCAGCACCACCACACTCACCCATGACGATCTGGTGAAATCGGTGTTGCATGAATGGAAGCTGGATAACGCAGACATGCTGCAGCGCTTCGACCTGGACGGGAACGGACTGCTTGACATGGATGAATGGCTGTTGGCACGGCAAGCCGCCAAACGCGAGGCGCGCAAACGGCTGAATGAGGCGCGCGCCGAAGCGGACACCCATTTCATGCTGCAACCGCACGATGACCGGCTCTTCCTCATCAGCGCCCTGTCACCGGAGCAGTTGGCACGCCGTTACGGATTATGGACGTGGCTGCATTTGGCGATCTTCTTCGGCGCGTTGGGCGGTGTCGTCTGGTTGCTGCAACAAGCCGCGTTTTAGTCAGTACTGTCTGGTGTACCCAGGTGTAGCCCCAATCAGGAATTCAGTAACGCAATGATCTCTGGCTGTCCCGCCTTGGTCGCAAGATCGAGAGGTGTAGTGCCATCCTGATAACGGGCATTACGATCGGCGCCCTTTTCAAGCAGCAATTTGACGATCTGGGTATGTCCGTTATTAGCCGCCTTGTGCAACGCAGTCCAGCCATCCACCGTCGCTATATTCACATCGGCCCCTTGCGCGATCAGATACGCGCAAGCCAGCAAATGACCGCGTGTGGCAGCCTGCATCAGCGCCGTCCAGCCAAACTGGCTCACCGCATTCGGATCGGCACCTTTCTGCAACAGCGCCCTGACCACGTTGCCATATCCGTTGAATGCCCCCCAGTGCAAGGGTGTATAGCCGTTTCGGTCACGTGCGTTGATCTTTGCCCCGCACTTGATCAGCAACAAGGCAAATTCCTCGTTGCCGTTGAACGATGAAATCATCAACGGCGTCCAGTCCCGCTCGTCGCGCACTTCCAGATCGACGCCGCAGGACAGGAACACCTGCACCACATCCTGGTTGTTATCCTCGACCGACTTCAGCAAACCCTGCGGCGTAAAGTTATAACCCAAGCGCGCGACCTCATCCCGTTTAAATTGGGGGATGTTGTCCCATAAACTGACCTCCTTGCCTTGTTTGTTCATCGCGTGCAGATAATTGCCGAGGCGAATAATCTCCGCCGCAGCGTCCGGCGGGAAACCCGCACGGTTGCCGCCAAGCTTGTCCACCATCAGGTCATCCAGATAAACCTGGATATGCGGGGTTTCGATCAATTCCAGAATCTTGCCGAACACCCTCGGGAATTTATCCTCCAGCAGATGCGGGTAGAGCGCATCGTTGTTTCCCAGCAATTTGAAAAGTCGCTGATCCATCATCAGTCCTTAAATTTTATGGCGACCCGATCAAACACGCCCTGTATCAGGAAAAAGCATCGGCGACATCCGGGTCGAAGAGTGCGCTGTGCCCATCGCGAAAAAGGGGGAAGCAATCCATCGCCGTGCTTCTGTCCATGCACCCGTCGACAGTGGACAACAACCGCGATGCAGCGTCAATCGACTTATGCCGGGACTAAGCGAGAAACGCCACCGCCTCGGCTTCGATACGGGTGCGCTTGAACGGCGGCAAACTTTGCCAGATGCGCTTGCCGTAGGGTTTGGAGATCAGGCGCGGGTCGCAGATCATCAACACACCTTTATCCGTCTCGTCGCGAATCAGGCGTCCCGCGCCCTGCTTCAGATTGATGATGGCGCGCGGCAATTGATATTCCATGAAAGCGTTGCGCCCTTGCCGGTTCAGCTCCGCGATGCGCGCCGCCAGCACCGGATCATCCGGCGGCGCGAACGGCAGTTTGTCGATAATGACCAGCGACAGCGCCTCGCCGCGCACATCCACCCCTTCCCAGAACGACTGGCTGCCGAGCAGCACCGCGTTGCCGTGTTCGCGGAAGCGCGTGAGCAATTCGTTGCGCGATCCTTCGCCCTGGATCAGCAGCGGGTATTTCAGATTCTTGCGGTCGAACTCGGCTTGCAGGATTTCGTAGGCGTGCTGCATCGCGCGCAGGCTGGTGAACAACAGGAACGCACGCCCCTTGCTCGCCTCGATCAAGGGCAACGCCGCCTGCACCACCGCGTCGGTATAACCCTCCGTGTTCGGCTCCGGCAGATTCTGCGGCACATACAGCAACGCCTGCTCCTGATAGTTGAACGGACTATCCCAGCATGCGGTGCGCGCTTCCAGCAACCCCATCTCGTTTTGGTAATGAGCAAAATTCTGCTTCACCGCCAGCGTTGCCGAGGTGAATATCCATGCACGCGGATGGCCGCTGATCTGCCTGGCAAAGATATCGGCGATGGACAGCGGCGTGGTGTTGAGTTGCAGCGAGTGGTGGAACACTTCCAGCCAGCGCACTGTCTCCGGCACAACCCCGTCCTGCCACTCCTTCAGTTCTTGCACCAGTGCCTGCGCCCGCAGCCAGCAACTCTCCAGTCCTTCGCTCCGCTCCGCCTGCTTCTCCAGCAAGTCCGTCAATTGCGCCAGCTTCTCACTCAATGTCCTCAGCGCTGGTGCAAACTCCTTGATGCTCGCCGTCGCATCGGCCGCCATGCGCCCTTCCCTCTTGAACGCAAGTCTCAGGTCACGCGCTGCTTTTTCAAGTTCATCGCACGCCACCGGCAGCGCCGCGAAATCTTTCGCCGAAGTCAGCGCTTCGATACGCGCATCGGTCGCCAGATCGAGTAACTGCGAAGTGGAAACACTCTCGCCGAAAAACAAACTCGCAGTTTCCGGCAATTGATGCGCCTCATCGAAGATCACCGTGTTGCAGGCAGGCAGCAACTCCGCCACGCCTTCATCGCGCAGCATCACATCGGCAAAGAACAGATGATGATTCACCACGATCACGTCTGCCTCCATCGCCTCCTTGCGCGCCTTGAGCACGAAACATTCATCGTGCTTGGGGCATTCCTGCCCGAGGCAGTTGTCGCGCGTCGACGTCACATGCATCCAGATCGGCGCGTTCTCCGGCACATCCGCCAGCCCGCTCTTGTCGCCGCTCTGCGAAACTTTGGCATACGTCACGATCTTGGCGAGGTGGCGCGCATCCTCGCGGGTCTTGAACAACCCGTTCGATTGCGCCAGCTCCAGATGGTAATGGCACACATAATTCGAGCGCCCCTTGAGCAGCGCCACCGTCACCGGCGCCTTCAACGCATCGCGCACCATCGGCAGGTCTTTTTGAAACAACTGGTCTTGCAGGTTCTTGGTGCCCGTGGAAATGACCACCTTGCCCCCCGCCAACAGCGCCGGCACCAGATAAGCAAAGGTCTTGCCCGTCCCCGTGCCCGCCTCGGCCACCAGAATGGCGTTGTCGCGTATCGCCTCCGCCACGGCCAGCGCCATGTCGCGCTGCTGCGCGCGCGGACGAAACGATGCCACCATCTCGGCAAGCGGACTTTGATCGGAAAAAAAACGGTCTACTTCGGAGGACACAAGGAGCAGTTCAGATATTCAGGGAAAGTAGCGACGGTTAATTGTTATCCAGCGGCAAGATACGAACGTGTTCGCGCATTTCATCCACCACAACCAGTGCGCCCGAAGTCAGTTGCGGAGTAAAGCGATGCAACAAATCGATGGCGCGCGGAGCCATGTCGATGAGTACACGCAGGGTCATGCCGCAGCCAGCGGCAAATCAATTTCCTCCGCGCGCCATGCGGCGTAGCGCAACGCCTGGGTGATGTCTTCCGCTTCGATATAAGGGTACAGGGCCAGAATCTGCTCCGTACTTTTGCCGCTGGCGACCAGCCCGGTGAGCATGCCCACCGTGACGCGTTGTCCACGGACACACGATTTGCCGCCCATCACAGCGGGGTCAACGGTGATGCGGTTCAATAGTTTCATGGTGAGGCTCCTCGCTTGGGTATGACAGCGTGGCTATTTTAGCGGATATTCCTGCGGGTATTCACCCTATCGGCGTGGGTGAGGAAATTGGGGTGCAAGCGGACTCTGCCCGGAAAAGAAATGTTTGATTTAGGCGGGTGTGGCGGGTGAAATATATAGGCCGAAAGGCATATGGTTTTTCGTTACTGGCAGCGTTATAGTGCGGCGGCGATTTTACGCGAGGGCGTGCGGAAGGGTGAGGATTTCGAGTTTCGGCGCATACTGAAAATATATCGAACCAGGCCGCCTTGATTTGCAGCTGTGCGCTATTGCGTGAAAACGGTGTTACCGCTATCAAGACGGAGGCGGGCTTTTCAAAAAATGCTCCGATTTATTGCTTGGCTTGCTCGCTATGGGCTTTTTCTGGATATTTAAGGAGATCATCATGTATGACAAGTTCCGTAGATATGGCTGGATGATGGCTGCAGGTTTTATCGTGACTATTCTGAACGCGCCTGCTGTTGCTGAAGAAATGAAGCATGCAAAGTCTGCCGGGGAGGCGACGACGCTGGAGTTGAGTATTTCCCCTGACGGTCGTTCCATCGTGGATCAAAACGGGAAAGAGGTTGCGCGTTTCAAAGAGGGGATACAGGTGAAACCCGCCAAGGCAGGCATGACGAAGATGCAGGGATGTATGTGTTGCGACGAAAAGTCGTGCGTTATTTATGAGGGTGATCGTTGTGTCAAATGGGTACGTTCATGCACTTGGGATTTCGACTGCAATTGTAAAAAGTGAACGTTGTCGTGAACTGGCAAGGAATGTTCACCCGGCCCCAAAGGGGTAACTTCGAAATTTTTATGCCGGAACGGTGAGTAGCGATGACGCAAAGTACGAACCCAAAGTACCGGAGTCGAATTGTTTTTGCCGGAGGAAGTTGATAAGAGCAACAAGAAAGAATCCGGCTCATGCTTGCTGCGCAACGAACGGTCGCCTGTCTTTAATCTGCTGATATGAGCAACGCACATGAAAATTGAAATCTGGTCCGACGTGATCTGCCCCTGGTGCTACATCGGCAAACGACGCTTTGAAACGGCGCTCGCCAATTTCGCGCAACGGGATGACGTACAGGTGATCTGGCGCAGCTTCGAACTGGACGCGCAGGCGCCGCGCCAGCAGCCGGGCACGCTGGTAGAGATGCTGGCGCGCAAATACGGCGTCAATCCGCAAGAGGCGGCGGCGATGAATGCGCGCGTGACCGGGATCGCCGCAGAGATCGGGCTGGAATACCGCTTGGCCAACGCACGTCCCGGCAACACTTTCGATGCGCATCGCCTGCTGCATTTCGCCGTTGCGCGCCAGCTTGGCGACCGTGCCACCGAGCGCATTATGCATGCATATTTTTCCGAGGCGCTGCCGGTGGGCGACCGCGCTGCACTGGCCCGCCTTGCGCCGGAGTTCGGCATCGACGAGAGCGATGCGCTGGCGATGCTGGAGAGTGATGCTTATTCCGATGCGGTGCGTGCAGACGAGGCGCGCGCAGCGGGATTCGGCATCAGCGGCGTGCCGTTCTTCGTTCTGGACGAAAAATCCGGCATTTCGGGCGCGCAACCGGTCGAAGTGTTTGCCGAAGCGCTGCAACAGGCTGGAGAGAATGCTTAGATTCGGAGCGACTGCAACAAGCGGCGGATTCAAGTTCGAAGTGCAACAGTTCATGGTTTGTTTGTGTACCGCATTTCCACGCCGAAGAATACCTCATGCGGGGTTTTATAACCAAGCACCTTTCTGGGGCGATGATTAAGCCGCTCTACCGCCTGCTGCACCTGCGCATCCGTGATCTCCAGCAATTCCATCTCTTTGGGGAAATACTGCCGTAGCAGCCCGTTGTCGTTCTCATTCAATCCGCGCTCCCACGAACAATACGGATGGGCAAAAAAGATTTTCGTTTCCAGTGCCGCAGCCATTCGTTCATGCTCGGCGAACTCCTTGCCGTTGTCGAGGGTGAGGGTGTGGCAGTTGTCCTTGTGTGGCTTCAACAAGCGCGTTATCACCGTCCTCACGCCCTTGGCATGTTTGCTGCGAA
>Ga0210009_1001972_pt1 | contig 16004 bp, 13 predicted proteins | sample CryGeyCG2114_065_FD_185457 | JGI IMG/M metagenome (GOLD analysis project Ga0210009, IMG submission 185457) | Groundwater microbial communities from aquifer - Crystal Geyser CG12_big_fil_rev_8/21/14_0.65 (SPAdes) (version 2) | ecosystem: Environmental > Aquatic > Deep subsurface > Groundwater ... | reverse complement strand
ATTCGAAATTCATGCCCGTCATATTCTGGTTCAATATCGTGGTCTCCCCCGCGCCACGGCGACCCGGAGCAAGGAAGAGGCTCTGGCAGTATGCGCCCACATCATGCAGCAGATCAAGGAGGGCGTTAGTTTTGATGAGCTGGCGAGCAAATTCACCGAAGACCCTTCTGGAAAAAATACCGGCGGTGATTTGGGTTGGTTTGGTTGGGGAAAAATGGTCGGACCTTTCCAGGATGTCGCCTTTGGATTGAAGGTCGGCGAAATCTCTGATGTCGTTGAAACCCAATTTGGAATGCACATCATTAAACTCGAAGGTCGTCGGGAAACCACCGTGGGGACCTTTGAAGAATCCAAAGATCAACTGCGGAAAATGGCCTCACGGGAGAAGTCGAGAGAGCTACAGGAACTGGCCCAGAAATTTATCTTCGACCTGAGGACCAGCCATGATTTCCAGATTATTAACCCAAATCTTGATGCCTTTTTTAAGATATTCAACAACTCGACTCACCGGGTCGGACCCCTTGATTACGTTCTGAAAAACATCTCCTTTGACCTGCCCTTTTTTACCCTGGATGGAAACGAGTATGGCGCTGACTGGATCATAACCGAAGTGCTTAAACTGGATTCACAATCCCGGCCAACCGTTAATAATATCAATGACTTCAGGCAATTACTGGACAATATGGTTGTACACTACCTTATTATCGAATATGGTTACGGCAAAGGTTACGATCAGGATCCGGTTTTCAAAAAAGGTGTCACCTCCGTTCAGGAAAACATTATCTACAACAACTATGTCCGTGACCAGATCAATGCGAACCTGAGTCCTACCGAGGAGGAATTGACCAACTACTACGAAGAGCATAAGGACAGTGACTATTCACAAAAAGAGATGGTCCAAGTCCAGGAAGTCTATGTAAAAAGTCAGACCAAAGCCGACTCCATCTATAACGCAATCCAAAGCGGTGCTGATATTGGGCTCATGGCGCGAAAATTCACCGAGCGCAGCAATGCCAGAGACCGCAGCGGCGAGCTTTCACCATTTCCACCCGGCCGCTATGGCGAAATGGGTAAAATCGCTTTTACCATGGCCGTGGGCGAAATTTCTACACCGATTAAGGTCGGCGCCGGTTACTCCATTATTAAACTGACCAAAAAAATCCCGTCAGGTCCCGAATCCTACGAACGCGTCAAGGGTCGGGTGAAAAATGATATTAATCGGGTCCTGCGTGAAAAGCGCGGAACTGAACAATATGAAAAACTCGTTAAGAAGTATCATGTCAAGATTGACTATGAGGCGGCGTTTGCTGCCTATCGTAAAAACAACAAGCCCGGTGAAAAAGCGAGTTAATCTTGTCCCGGAATAATATCACAGACTTGTCTGTCAGCCTCCTGGTGATGGTGCTGGTTTTAGGCTGCAACCGCATTGATAACAACCAGATTGTCGCCCAGGTGAATAATGACATCCTGACAATCGATGTCCTGTACGCACTGGTTCCGGATTTTTCTCAACTGGACAGTCTTCAAAAAGCGCAATATGTTGAAAATTGGATACAGGAAACGCTATTGAAACAGGCGGCTGAGAAAATTCTTCTGGACCGCGATCCCCTGTTCAACCAGCAGGTTGAAACCTATCGCCGACGTCTTTTAGCCGACAAGATGATGCAGAAATATATGAACGAGTCTGCCGTCGTTTCAGAGCAGGAAATCCGGAATTACTACGACGCACACCAGGAGTCATTCAAGCGCAACGAAGATGAAGTCTTCGCATTGCATGTGCTGCTACCCACCCTTGATGAGGCTCGTGGATTGCGAAAAATATTGCGAGACAATGATCTGGATAAAAAAGCCGTCGTTTTACGAAAGTATCAAAACGAAACCGGACTGTTCAAGCTGGGTGATTTAATACCAGAAATTCGTAACCGTCTGGCCCAATCCAGAGAAGTCGATGTTTTTGGTCCAATCAATACGGATTACGGGTATCACATTATGAATGTGACCCAATGGTATTCCAAGGACAGTATGCGTCCCCTGGAAGAGGTTTGGGACGAAATAGCCGGACGCTTATCCATCGATAAGCAGATGGATGTGCGTCTTGCCAGAATTGATGCACTCCGGGCTCAGGCCAATGTTAGTTTCCATCCATCTTTATTTACACAAGAGAGCAAGTAATGCGATCCAGTTCCAAATCTAAATTTGCGTTAATGGTTTTAATGTTGACGGGTTGCGTGTCAGCCCTGAGCGCCCAATCACTGGTGGACGGGTTGGCGGCTATTGTCGGCCAGAAAGCCATTCTCTATTCTGAAGTGGAGCAAATGGCGCAATTGATCGCCGCCCAGCAAAGACTCGACCCATACCAGAACGCTCAAGCTTACAATCAACTGCGTTACACAGCATTGGATGAATTGATCAACCAGCAGGTTCTGCTGGAATACGCTCGCCGGGAAACCATTGAGGTCAAAAATCGGGATGTTGAAAAACAGGTCGATCAACTCATGTCGAATCTTGAACAGCAATATGGCGGATTGGACCAAGTCGAACTGGCTTTCGGGATCAGTCCGGTAAAAATCCGACGGTATTATCAGGATCAGATTCAAAGTAACCAAATTATTGATGCCGTTAAGCGCGAACTCTTCAGCAACATTAAAGTGAGCCGCCGGGAGGTTGAGCAGTTTTACACCGAGAACCAGGATAGCTTTCCTAAAATTAATCCTTCGGCGGACTTTTCAATCATTTCACTACCCATCAGCGCTGGCGCAAATGCGCTGGCTGCAACAACCGACACGCTGTTGTCCATCAGGAAACGGATTGATTCCGGAGCTGCCAGTTTTGAAGATATGGCCGGACGATATTCCCAGGATCCTGGCAGTGCGGCAAATGGCGGCAATATCGGATTGACTTCTCGCGGAACCTTTGTCAAACCCTTCGAAACAGCCGCCTATTCTCTGAATGATGGTGAAATCAGCGGTGTGGTTGAAACGCAATTTGGATTACACCTTATCAAGCTCGTTGAGCGTCGTGGTGACAAAATCAATGTATCCCATATTCTGATCAAGCCTGTGGCCGGTCTACAAGATTCCGTCGCGTTGCGGGACAGTTTAACGCAAATCCGGGACGACATTCTCGCTGACAAGGAAACCTTTGCTGCGGCTGCAAAAAAATATCTCCTGGATCCGGATTTAAAGGCACGCAACGGCCGGGTTGGAAAAACCGACCTGTCCACAATGCCTCCGGAGATGCAGACGCTTCTGAGCACACTTGTCGTAGGACAGATTTCAAATCCCTTTCCAGCGCTGGATCAGTATAACATCGTCCTGGTTCATGAGCGCTATCCCGGCGGTAAGCTGACTTTACAAAACAATTGGTTTGAGTTGGAATCCATGAAGCTTCAACAAAAGCAAATGGCGCGTCTCCAAAAATGGATCGAACAGCAGCGGGAAAAAATGTATATCAATGTTAAAATGATATTATGACTTGAGTTAGCTTCAAATTGACATTAAAACCTGACCCCCGGTGTCGTATTTGACCGGGGGTTTTGATTTTTATTAACTCATTTGTGGATGTTCACAGACTTATCAACATCCCCAAAAGGCACTCTTTTTCATTAGGATGATGTTTTTATTAAACCGTCGAAATTCACTGAACGCTGTTATGCACACAGTCAACAAAAAGGGCTATTCACAGGCTTTCGTTTTCATTCACCAGGAACGATTTTGTGAACAACCAATTTGTTTCTGACGAATTACGTTCATATTGCCACCAGGATTGGCTGGTTATCCACGTCGATTCAATTGTTCACTGTACCAGATAAGTGGACTACAGGTCAACCGGTTACGGTGAGACGGACGTTAATTGTCCACAATGTGGAAGCTCTACGTACTCCGACGACGTAAGAATCTATCTTAATATCAGGTTAGAAAAGAGCCGTTCCCGGCACCCCTTATTGTGCCATCCGGGGTACTTGAATAGCTTTGAATTCAGACCCTTGGATGTTATGTTATCGAACCAATGATAGAAATATTTAAACCCTTGTTAATTGTGTATTTGGAGAGTTAAGTATGCAATTCGTCCTTGAGAAATCAGCCCTCCAGTCTGGTGTTCAGAAGATTATCAAAGTGAGCCCGACTCGCTCCACCATGCCAATCTTGAATCATATCCTCTTTACCATTGAAAATGGGCGTCTGTTTTTACGGACTTCGGATATTGAAATCACCTACGTCCTGGAAGTCGATCTGCTAAATGGAGAGGATGGTTCCGTCGCCATTCCTGCACGCTTACTCCAGGAAATCACCAATGAATTGCCGGAAACTGAATTGAAATTTTCAGTGGATGATGACAATCGCATCAATCTGGAAACCACTGTGGGTACTTACAAAATACAAGGTCGCCCGGGGGATGAGTTTCCGGATGCGCCCCATTTGGCCGAAGTTACCAAATTTACCCTACCCGCAGACCTGCTGGGAAGAATGATCGACAAAACTCTCTTTGCCGTTGGACGTGATGAACTAAAACCAGCGCTCATGGGTGTCCTGTTTGAAATTAATAAATCGGATATTCGCACTGTAGCCACTGATGGTCATCGGTTGGTTCGCTTTACCAATAAAAGTTTTACCAATTCAGCCGGCACCGCCAAAGTCATTATTCCCACAAAATTTCTTCAGTTACTCCAGAGCTTGCTGGCTGATGAAGATCAGATTGCCTTCAGCGTGGCACACGACCATGTTAAAGTTGAAACGAAAGGCGCTCAGGTTTATACACGGGTCATTGATGAGCATTACCCGGATTACTCCGCCGTTATTCCCAGCGGTAACAACAAAACCTTTACGGCCAGTACCAGCGATTTGATAAATACCGCGCGTCGCATTTCCATTTTTGCCAATCGAACCACACATCAGTTGGCTTTCAAGCTTCATCCCAGCTATCTGGAAGTCTATACCGAGGATCCTGAAAACAGCACCTCTGCCAAGGAAGAGATTTTAGTAGAGTACGGCGGTGAGGAGATGACTATCGGGTACAACTCACTCTATGTTCGCGATTTATTGCGGAATGTGGAAACAGATAAAACAATTTTCAAATTAAGCAGTCCCATCGGACCGGGAATCATTCTGCCCGAGAAACAAAAAGAGGATGAAGATTTACTCATGTTGCTCATGCCGATTCGTCTGAATAGCTGATTCACAACCGGTAATGCTATTAATGAAAATTAAAGTTCATTGTTATTGTGCGAGGTAATTAACGGAGGCTGGCAAATGCCCGCCCGGTGCATGCTGATCAAGTCCCTTTCCATGAAAAATTTTCGGGTATATGAACACGCAGCTCTCAGCTTCGGCGAAAAAACCAATATTCTCTTTGGTGAAAATGGTGCGGGTAAAACGACCGTTTTGGAGGCCATTCATAGCCTGGCGTACACCCGTAGCTTTAAAACCTACCTGGATGGCGAATTGTTGAGTTATGGCAGCGCTGAAGCTCGGGTCAGCGGCAACTTCAAGTCGGACAAAAAGCGCGACCACCGAGTTGAAATCGCACTCTCAAGAACAAAACCCAAAAAAATAAAAGTCAATGGCGCAACCCTCACCAATCAGGCTGATTTAATCGGGCGATTTCCGGTGGTTTGCTTAGCACCGGAAGATGGCATTATCACCCTCGGCTCACCGGTGAATCGTCGTCAGTTTTTTGATAAACTTTTTTCCCAGGTCGATCCTTCCTACCTCACAGCGTTGCAACTATACAATCGCGTGTTGAAACAACGGAATTCGCACTTGAACAGCTTCGCCGTAACTGGCGCTGTCGTTGACAGAGGACTACTTGAAGCTTTCGATGTGCAATTGGCACAACAAGGCGCCATCATCCAGCAACGCCGGACAGAATATTTTCAACGATTTAAGGAAATCGCCTATACCATTTACCCGGAACTTGAGCAGGGAAAAAGTTTCAAAATGGCCTACACGCCCGCCGTGAAAGTGAAGCCGGAGGAGTCAATCCAACAGGCGATATTACGCGAACTAACATCCAGCCAGGCAGCCGACTTACGCCGGGGTACCACGACCATAGGTCCGCAGCGGGACCTGTTTCTGTTCTATCTGAATCGACAAGAATTACGCAAGTATGGCTCGAAGGGTGAACACAAGCTGGTTCTCGTAGCGCTCAAATTTGCCGAGGGCCGGTTTCTGGAAGAATTCCTTCAGGAAAAACCCATTTACCTCTTGGATGACCTTTTTTCTGAGCTGGATATTAAACGCAGTACGCAAATCATCGAGTCACTGCAACAGGGGCTGCAAATTTTTATCACCTCTACCGATCTGGCGGATTTGCGTCGCCATGGCTTGACATTGGACACGGATCAAATCACCATTTTTGATGCAGGAAAAATTCGTGATGCCCAGGCCTAAAACACTGGGAGAGGCACTCCTGGAGGCTTTCCGACATTTTGAAATCGAAAAACCGATTGAGCAACATCGCGCTCTCTACTTGTGGGACAATGTGGTGGGTGATCAGATCGCACGGGTGACGACACCCCAAAAAATTGAAAAAAATGTCCTCTTCGTTGCCGTGGATTCTCCGGTCTGGCGCAACGAACTCATTTTTTTGAAACGCAATATTATCAGAGATTTAAATCAAGTATTAACCGGAAACGCTATTAAGGATATTAAGTTTACATGAGCGAAAACTCCACGAAGCCACCACAGGACCCAAAGGCAACCTATACCTCGTCGAATATTACTGTTTTAAAAGGACTGGACGCGGTTCGTAAGCGCCCGGCCATGTATATCGGCGATGTAAGCAAGCGCGGATTGCACCACCTGGTATATGAAATTGTCGATAACTCAATTGATGAAGCCCTGGCGGGTTATTGCAATAAAATCAAGGTCACGATAGAAAAAGACAACATCATCACCGTCGAGGATAATGGCCGCGGTATCCCGGTTGACATGCACAAGGACGAAAAACGCCCGGCGCTTGAAGTTGTCATGACGGTTCTCCACGCCGGTGGAAAATTCGACAAAGGAACCTACAAGGTTTCCGGTGGATTGCACGGAGTGGGTCTTTCGGTCGTAAATGCGCTGTCCGAGTGGCTTGAAGTCGAAGTCTCCCGCGATGGTTATGTTCATCAGCAGCGCTACGAGCGCGGTCATATTATGACGCCGTTGAAAAAACTCAGGGAAACACCTACAACAGGCACCACAATTAGCTACCGGGCTGATTTTGAGATTTTCAAAGTGCAGGAATATGAATGGGAAATCCTTGCTGAGCGAATGCGTGAATCAGCATTTCTCAATAAAGGTGTTACCATTGAGCTCGTGGATGAACGGACCGATGAAATTCAGGCTGAGACCTTTTTGTACGAAGGTGGATTGCTGGAATTTGTCAAGTACCTGAATGACACCAAACAGCCCCTGCACGAAAAGATCGTCGCTTTTGAAGGCGAAAAAGAGGGCGTCCCTATTGAAATCGCGCTGCAATACAACAGCGGTTATCAAGAAAATATTCTCACCTATGTGAACAGTATCAATACCATTGAAGGCGGCTCACACCTGTCGGGATTCAGAACAGCGTTAACCCGCACCCTGAACACCTATGCCGCCAAAAATGGGTTGCTCAAAAAGAACGATGTTACCCTTTCCGGCGATGATGTCCGGGAAGGACTCACGGCCGTTTTGTCCGTGAAGGTTGCCGAACCCCAGTTCGAGGGTCAGACCAAAACAAAGCTCGGTAACAGCGAAATCAAGGGTGTGGTTGACTCCTTCGTCAGCGATGGTTTAAACGAATTTCTCGAGCAAAATCCCACCGTCGGCAAGCGCATTGTTGAAAAATGTACCCTCTCGGCGCAAGCCCGTGAGGCTGCCCGCAAGGCCCGGGAATTAACCCGCCGCAAAAGCGCACTGGAGTCGCTAAACCTCCCTGGTAAACTCTCCGACTGTTCAGCGAAAGATCCCTCCATTTGTGAATTGTACCTGGTTGAGGGCGATTCGGCAGGTGGCTCTGCCAAACAGGGGCGCGATCGCCGCTACCAAGCTATTCTGCCCTTACGTGGAAAGATCATTAATACCGAGAAAGCCCGCATTGACAAAGTGCTGAACAACAATGAAATCCGAACGATTATCACGGCTCTGGGCGCCGGGTTTAAAGAGGATTTCGACCTGACCAGACTCCGGTATCACAAAGTTATCATCATGACCGATGCTGATGTGGATGGCGCACACATTCGGACGCTACTGCTGACATTTTTCTTCCGGTACTTCCCGGAATTGATCATTAATGGTCACATTTACATCGGCATGCCACCCCTTTATCGGGTGAAAGTTGGCAAGCAGGAACGCTATGTTTATGATGAACTTGAGCGCGAGGCGGCCATCAAACAACTCACCAACGGTAATTCCGATACCAAGGTCAGTATCCAGCGCTACAAAGGTTTGGGTGAAATGAATCCCGAGCAATTATGGAAGACTACCATGGATCCGGAAACCCGCACACTGATGCAGGTCAACCTGGAAGATGCCGCCTCCTCGGATCGAATTTTTACGATCCTGATGGGTGACGATGTGGAACCGCGTCGCGATTTCATCACCTCCCACGCGCGCTATGTGGAAAACCTGGACATTTAGAGTATCACAACACAAACCATTGAAAACACTGAGATTTAGCAAAGTTAAAGCAGTATTCAGATAAGGACGAAGCGAACTTGGAAATTCAAAGACAAAATATTATTCGCGCCAACATTGACGATGAGATGAAAAAATCCTACATGGATTATTCCATGTCGGTCATTGTTTCGCGAGCGCTACCCGATGTGCGTGATGGTCTGAAACCGGTGCATCGCCGTATTCTCTATGGAATGGCCGAACTCGGCGTTCAATTCAATCGACCCTATCGTAAATCCGCCCGTATCGTTGGTGATGTGTTGGGTAAGTACCATCCACACGGTGATTCGGCGGTTTATGACACCATGGTCCGGATGACCCAGGAATTTTCCCTCCGCTACCCGCTGGTTGATGGCCAGGGCAATTTTGGTTCGATTGACGGTGACAATGCAGCCGCCATGCGTTACACAGAAGCCCGGATGAAACGGATTGCCGGTGAATTGCTTCGGGACATTGATAAAGACACCGTGCGATTCATGCCCAATTTTGATGACAGCCTGCAGGAACCTACCGTTCTGCCTGCCGCACTTCCCAATCTGTTGCTTAATGGTGCCAGCGGTATCGCCGTTGGTATGGCCACCAATATTCCCTCCCAAAACTTGCGGGAAGTGGTGGACGCTGTAACCCTCCAGATTGATAATCCGGAAGTCGAAATTTCCGAACTGATGAAATACATCAAGGGGCCGGACTTCCCCACCGGCGCGATTATTTACGGAGCCAGCGGGATTAAGGATGCCTACGAAACGGGCCGTGGAAAAATTACCGTCCGGGCTCGGGTTAATGTCGAGGAGCAGAAAAGCGGCCGCGAACATTTGATTGTCACGGAAATCCCCTACCAGGTGAACAAATCATCACTCATCGAAAAAATTGCCGAGCTGGTACACGATAAAAAAGTTGAAGGGATCTCTGATCTCCGGGACGAGTCGGATAAAGATGGGATTCGGGTGGTGATTGAGCTGAAACGCGACGCCATTCCGGAAATTGTTCTGAACCAGCTCTACAAACACACCCAGATGCAGGACACTTTTGGTGTGATCATGCTGGCCCTGGTTGACGGGCTGCCAAAAGTTCTGACACTGAAAGAGATGATCGGCCACTTTATCAGTTTCCGTCATGATGTGATTGTTCGCCGGACAGAATTTGACCTGATGGAAGCGGAAAAGCGGGCACATATTTTAGAAGGACTGAAAATCGCTCTGGATAATCTGGATGCGGTGATCAAGACCATTCGCGAATCAAAAAATCCCGTCATCGCCAAAGAGCAACTCATGGCGCGGTTCGGTCTGTCCGACCTTCAATCTCAAGCCATTTTGGATATGCGACTCCAGCGCCTCACCGGCCTGGAACGCCAGAAAATCATTGATGAATACACGGAAACCCTGAAACTCATCGCCAAACTCAAGGAAATTCTCGCCAATCGCGCGTTGCGGATGGAGATCATCAAAGAGGAGTTGGCCGAGTTAAGAGAGCGCTATGGCGACGATCGCCGCACGGAAATTGTTGCCGACGCCAAAGATTTTACCGTGGAAGACATGATTGCCGAAGAAGACATGGTGATCACGATTACCCACAACGGCTTTATCAAGCGCTATCCCGTGAGTGGCTATCGTCGTCAAAATCGCGGTGGTCGTGGATCCTCCGGCGCGAAAGCCCGGGATGATGATTTTGTGGAGCATTTGTTTATCGCCTCCACCCACAATTACATCCTCTTCTTTACAGATGCCGGAAAATGTTACTGGATTAAAGTCCATCAACTCCCACAGGCAGGCAAAGCAACCCGCGGCCGGGCGATTATCAATCTGCTGGGTATCGAGGCGAGCGAAAAAATCAAAGCCTACATCACCGTTCGCGATTTCAAAGCCGGCGGATACATCATTATGGCCACCGAGCGCGGCCAGGTGAAGAAGACCGAGCTCGAAGCTTACAGTCGTCCCCAGCGTGGTGGTATTTTCGCTATTGACATTCGCGAAGGCGATCACCTGATTGATGCCAAACTCACCAGTGGTGATAACGACATTTTATTGGGAACACACAACGGCATGTCGATTCGTTTTAACGAAAGCCAAATCCGGGCAACCGGCCGAAAGACCATGGGCGTCACCGGTATTAAGCTCACCGGCAAAACCGATCATGTGGTGGGAATGATTGTGGTACGGCGCGAGGGAACGGTTCTCGCGGTGACCGAAAAAGGCTTTGGGAAACGCACCGAAATCATCAATTACCGGGTTCAGAATCGTGCCGGCAAAGGCATTATCACTGTGAAGGTAACTGCGAAGGTTGGTAAAATGCTGGCGCTGCTGGAAGTGGTAGACCAGGATGATCTGATGATCATCACCGGCAAGGGCGTGCTCATACGCCTGCCCATCTCGAAAATCCGCAGTATCGGCCGCAACACCCAGGGTGTGCACCTCATTCGACTGGATGACAAAGACACGATTTCCGCGGTGACACGTGTTCAGGAAGATGCGGACGAGAAGCATTTTTCAGGGGACAACGGCATGACCGGCGATCTCGAATATGAAGGCGATGATGGCGACGAGGGAGAAGACAACGGACCTGAGCAAATCAGCGCTTTTGATGAATAAATAATGGATGTGAAATAATAGCCGGTAGCCCAAAAACTGCCGGCTGGATTTTTCAAATATCAAAGATCAAATGACGGACACGCGCCCCCCAAAAAATAGTATTTCAGAAAATCTGAAGCGTGTCTGTGAGCGAATGTCCCGTGCTGCCGATACAGCGCACAGACTTCCATCAGAGATCACACTAATTGGTGTCACAAAATTCAAATCAGTACCAGTTATTGAGATGGCTTTGGATGCCGGATTAACAAATATTGGTGAAAATCGGCTTCAAGAGGCGCGGGAAAAATTCCCCCTGCTTGACTTGACCCATGTAAAACGACACTTTATTGGTCATCTGCAGACCAACAAGGTGAAATGGGTTCCGGCGCTATTTGATGTGGTGCAGAGTATTGACTCGGAAAAAGTTGCGACCGCGTTGAGCCGGGAATGTTTGGAGCAAATCGGGGGTGCAATCCAGGTGTTTATTCAGGTGAATACCTCCGGTGAGCCATCAAAATTTGGTGTTGAGCCAGCCACCGCCGGCGATCTTGTTGGTTATTGTCTGGAGCAAAAAGGGCTGGAGATACAGGGACTCATGACGATTGGACCCAACACAAATGAGCTGCCACGCATCCAAAAATCATTTATGTTGTTAAGAAATCTCGCGGAGCAAATCCAACGCAGTTACCGGGCTGATATACCCCGGCTTGATTTGTCCATGGGAATGACAGACGATTTTGAATGGGCCATTGCCGAGGGTGCAACGCATGTGCGCATCGGCCGGGCAATATTCGGCGAACGGGATTAGGAGTTTATCAATGGCACGACTTACGCCACTGGATTTACGGAAACAGGAATTTAAACAAAGCGCATTGGGGCTGAACAAAGACCAGGTGCACGATTTTCTGGAAATGGCAGCCGAGGAATTTGAAGTTTTAATCCGGGAGCGAAGTGTGCTCCAGGACGACCTGAAGGATCTGCAATCGGAGCTTGATAAATACAAAGAGATTGAACATTCCATGCACGCTGCACTGGTGATGGCCAGGGAGTCTGCGACTCAGGCGGTGAAAGCTGCTGAGATGGAAGCTGATGCCATCCTCTCTCAGGCACGAACCGAAAAGAGTGCGCTCTTGTTTGCCGCGAAGGACCAACTGAATGACATCCAGAACGAAATCCGTGATCTGAAATTGAAACGCGACGGTTTCATCATGAATTTCAAGACCATTCTGAACACGCACTTGTCAGCCCTGACAGCAGAATTTTCACAAGACGCGGTCATGGCAGAGCCCAAATTAGCTCCGGCACCAACCCCGGGTTCCGTAAAATCCGCTCAACCCGCGCCGGTAATTTCCCATCACGAAGAGCGAATCATTGATTTTTCGAAATCAGACCTGACCTTGTCAGACCTGGACGATAACCCGATTGAAACAGATTCCGTTGAGTCCGAAGAAAAAGACCGGGCTGCATTTGAAGATGCATTGGATTTTGATCCGAATGAGGACAAAGACGACGATATTTTTGTAGATGAAGACGATGAAAGCAATGGCAAATAGTCCGGATCGGCAATTGGTCATCGTTACGGACGAAATATTTCGTGCTGATCTGGCGCGCTGGTTGCCGGAAGCGTTGGTGTTTAGCTTCGGCTCCACGCCCGAAGAGGTTCGTAAAAATGTGGTTTCCTGGCGGGAACAGGGGTATCAAAACTTTTTGCTGCTCTATAATCCGGTTGAAACCCCGACTGAGAATCTCATCGTTACGGATCATATCAATTTGACACACGAGAACCCACTCATCGGTCCCCAGGAAGCGAGATTAGGTTCACGCTTTCCGGATATGTCGGCGGTTTACGCGGAAGCGAGCTCAAACGGTGCTATTGTGACCATGGGTTCCAGTAAGGCATTCTCGACATTTCGAGAAAAAACATGGCCGGTACACGCCGGCATTTATGAAGCGATCGCACTAAAAGCCAGCGGGGCGACAGTCCGGGGCAGAGTGGTGAGTAAGCTTGAAGATCTGTATACTGAAATTTTGAATTTGACGGAGGTATGATTATGCAACGCGGAAGTGTAAATAAAGTGATTTTGGTCGGTCGTTTGGGACAGGTACCGGAGATTCGGTACGCGCCATCAGGAACGGCTATTGCGAATTTTTCAATCGCCACCAACGAAGTGCGCCGCGACAAAGATGGCAATAACCAGGAATCAACAGACTGGCATCGCATTGTGGCTTTTGGTAAAACGGCGGAGTTTATCCAGCAGTATATCAAAAAAGGCGATATGATCTATGTTGAAGGCCGTCTGCAAACCCGTAATTGGGAAGACAAAGATGGCGTGAAAAGAAACGTGACCGAGATTCTTTCCAGCGCGGTCACACCACTATCGTCCAGCGGTGGTCGGAGTGGTGAAGGCGGAGCCTCTCAAGGCAATAATTATGGCGGAAATCGTGCCAGCAATAACCATAACAACAACAATTACGGCGGATCTGGATCCAACACGAACCAAAACCAGGGCAATGATGCCGTAAATGATGATGCCGGTGGCGATTATTTTGGTGACGATCCACTGCCGTTTTAAGTGATCAGTCCAGACAGATGAATCATGAACAGTAGCGCCATGCAATTGGTTGATGTCTTTGTCTATCGAAAGACGGTAACCGGGGTTGAGTTTCTACTGTTAAAACGCGCTGCCGATGAGGAATACCCGCATATCTGGCAATGTGTCTCCGGCGGTATTGTACCTGGAGAAAAAGCCTGGCAGGCCGCTATCCGCGAGATGCATGAAGAGACAGGTTTTCGGCCCGTGCGATTCTTTGTTGCGGACTATGCCTATAACCTCTATCTCCACCCCACAGATAAAATGCTCTCCGTTCCCGTTTTTGGGGCTGAGGTCGAGACCGGTGCCGCTGAGAACGATCTCCCGATCCTCTCTGGTGAACATACAGCATACCAATGGTGCTCTGCAGAGAGTGCACTCAAGCTATTAAGCTGGGAAAATTATCGCCTTGGGCTCAAGGCTGTGATGCGAATGATGAACACGCCCGATGCGCTTCGAATCGCCCGGATTCCAATTTAAAAAATTCGATAGAATTCTAGTCAGTCAATGCAAATGTATCTTCTCGCCGGCGTGGACCGAACAAGCCTAGACCGATAAAATTTTCACACCGCCCATAATGGTCGTTGTATGAATTTTTAATAGCGGACCAGTGGCATCAGGCGTGCTAGCGCTCGCAGACCTCTCGTGATCCACACCCCCAAAAATCGGTAGACTGTTTACAGAAACACGCCAGCTTCCCGGGATTATTATTTTTCCACCACCCATGATGCTGGATATTTCCAGAACGGCACCCTCGGGCGAAAGAGCAGCGCCGGTCAGATCCAGATTGAACCCACCCATGATAACAGCAATGGAACCGCCCCTGAAATTTTGACTGGTGTTCATCCGGGTTGAACCGCCAAAAATTGAAAAAGAATCTATAATTTCGTCGCTGTCGGAATTCCGGCCACGTAAAAACCCACCCAAAATCGGTGTGTGACCGCCCAGAAAGACCAGATAAAGTCCAAAGACAATCAAGATAACCGGCCAGTAATGAAAAATTTGGTTAAAAGCCAGGATGTCCAATTCAGCCAATTGAAAGGCAATGCCCACCAAGATAAACATCCAGGCGCTACCGGGACTCACGGAAGGAAGAGATAAGCGTCTCATTCCAATCAGAATCAGTATGAGCGGCCACCAGGTATTAATGACATCTCCAATGAAAAACCAATTCAGAGTATCCGCCAGAAACAGAAAGCCCAGCAGCAGAAAAATGATACCCAATGTTTTTTGTGAACGCATCTTAGAATCCTCCAGGTTTTTCCTTTGACGCCAAAGATAATCTCCGTTGTCGCATTATATACTCATTCAATTTTACAGGCGGTATTTCCGGTCCAGGCTGAAATTTTATGACGAAATCTGGCGAACAGCCGATAGCTGACAGTTGTTACCGGCCATAAAAACGGCGCGATGAGAAACCAGCCACACCAGCTCCAGGGAATTTTCATACGCAGTAAAATGGTGCCGACCGCCCGACCATGCATCAATTCGGTACCATCGATCAGTCTGACCACGACGCTTTTTTGAGCGCGGTCAAATAACGCCTTATCAGAACCCTGGTCAATCAATTGATATGGTTTGAAGTCCAGCGGAAAGGAACGCCGTAAGTTCTGATTGGACCATTTTGTGAGAGCCTCACAGATGCCGCAGGTGCCATCGTAATAGACAACATTGATAACTGTTTGCCGAAGGTGAGAATAATCCAGAGCCATCAAATTAAACATCCAGAGGACTAGCCCGCCACTCGCGTAGGCAAGGACATCGTAAGAATCCCGGGTTCGGTTTAACAAAAACTGTGGAACGGCGACCTCAAAAAACAGGCTGAAAATGACCCAGAACAGACCAATATGCCAAAAACGCAAGGGCTCATCATCGGGAATGACGTGCAGTTTTCGGGCGGCAAGATAGGAAAGGGGTACAAAAACGATGAGCGCCAGGTAATCGTCAAAGGATGTCCTGAAGAATGGCGTTTCAGAAAATAGCGTAAGAAAAGCCAGGCGGTTGAGCCCATAGAGTACACCACCAATCAACGCCGCGAGCGCTAAATATTGAGCAGTGCGATCAATGACAACGCGATCGTATTTAGTCGTCCCTGAAAAACCCTGATTCATTGCGCCATAAGTGGAAAGCGGGAGGTCGGCAAGCTTGAAATTTTCTTTTCCGGGTAGATTTGAGCGATTTTTATACACATAAAAAATGGCACAAAAAGG
>Ga0210009_1001966_pt1 | contig 16031 bp, 5 predicted proteins | sample CryGeyCG2114_065_FD_185457 | JGI IMG/M metagenome (GOLD analysis project Ga0210009, IMG submission 185457) | Groundwater microbial communities from aquifer - Crystal Geyser CG12_big_fil_rev_8/21/14_0.65 (SPAdes) (version 2) | ecosystem: Environmental > Aquatic > Deep subsurface > Groundwater ... | reverse complement strand
ATATTTGCTGAAGAAATAAATGAGGCTAAAACAAAACTCAATTCCATAAAACAGTTAATTATTGACAAAGACCGCGACTTTAATAAAAAGGAACAAATATTTCTAGAAAGAAATACTCAACTTGCTGAATACACTGGAATGGTTCGTTTGTTAAGAAAAGAGAAAGATTCTGTTGAGAACAAATTGAAGGATTTGAAAATAGAAAAAGAACTTATACACGAAAAAGTTATTTTACTTTCAGGAAAAGAAAGCGAAGCCAAAATAACAATTGAAAAATACAAAATGGAAATTCAAGATTTGATGTACAAAAGAGAGCATGTAAGTCATGAACTATCTAGCCTTATTGAAAGTAGCAGCAATACTTATACTGAGTATCACAGTAAAAATGAAGAATTGAGAATAGCCATTATTGAGAAGGAGGAGTTAATTCACGAATTAGCTGAAAATATAAATGATTTAGAATTGGCTGTGGTAAAATTGAAAGATGATATTGCCAAAGCAGATATGGAAAAAGAAGACCGTTCAAAAAAAATTGCTCAATTAATTACAATAGGAAAAACTTTCCAAAGCAAGGTGAAAACTTACAAGAAAGAACTTGAGAGAATTAAAGAGGGGACAATAATTGATGACTCAACTCCAGTTATTAAGATATTTGCAAATACTAAGAAAAAAGAGAGTAAAGAATTGGAGAGCAATGATTAATGCTTACCAAACGTGAGTTAAAATATTATACATCATTAAGTAAAGCAAAATACAGAAAGCTAGAGCAAAGATTTATTGTTGAAGGTATTAAGCTTGTTGAAGAAGCTCTAAAAAGCTCTTTCAATTGTGAACTGATAATTGTTTCAGAAAGTTTTGCTAAAGTAAATTCTGAAACACTTTTAAAGTATAAACATAAAACAATTGTTCAAACAATTTCGGATTACGAGTTTGAAAGTATTGCCGATACCCAAACTCCGCAAGGTATTTTGGCAATTATGGAAATTCCTTTACAAAGATATATTGATGAAACTAGAGATGAAACAATTGTTGCATTAGAAAACATTTCCGACCCGGGAAATGTTGGAACAATCATCAGGACATGTGATTGGTTTGGAATAAAGGAAATAATTATAACCAGCAATTCTGTTGATATTTATAACCCCAAAGTTATCCGTTCAACAATGGGCTCACTTTTTCATGTAAATATTTATATAACAGAAAATATATACGGAACACTTAAAACCCTTCAAAACTCTGGTAAAACTATCCTTTGTGCTGATATGGATGGAGAAGATATTTATAATTACACTAAAAATAAAACTTCCGTCTTGGTGTTTAGTAACGAAGCAAATGGACCTACACAAAAACTACTAGATATTTCAGATTCAATTATTACAATTCCAAAATTTGGTAATGCAGAATCGCTTAATGTTGCAACAGCTGCAGCTGTTATCATTTCGGAGTTTGCAAAATAAGTTTAACGGGTTTAACCAAATACTCCAGCAATTTTTGAATTGCATTTATAACATTTTCCGTTAACAATTTTATTGGAATTTACATTGTGCCAATTCCTCTCGATTAAAGGAATTTTACAATTTGGACAGTATGTTATTTCAGCTTTTGGATTATGAACATTTCCAGTGTACACATATTTTATTCCAGAATCCATTGCAATTTTTCTTGCTCTATTAACAGTTTCGGTTGAAGTGCGTTCATAATTTTGCATTTTAAAGGATGGATGAAATGCAGTAAAATGGTGAGGCACCTCATCGCCAATGTTCTCTAAAATCCATTGGCACATTCGTTTAATTTCTTCGTCGGAATCGTTCTCATTTGAAATTAAAAGCGTTGTTATTTCAAACCAAACATTGGTTTCATTTTTTAGCCATTTAATTGTATCTAAAACAGGTGCAATATGTGAGGAAGTCAAATTTTTATAAAAATCTTCGGTGAAAGCTTTTAAGTCCACATTTGCTGCATCAATGTATTGATATACATCTTTTCGTGCATCTTTATCAATATATCCAGCAGTTACCATAACAGATTTAATTCCCTCTTCGCGTGCAAGTTTAGATATGTCAATTACATATTCACCAATTATTGTAGGATCGTTATAAGTATATGCTATTGATTTAAGATTGTGTTTCTTTGCAAGCGCAACAACATCTTCTGGAGTTGCAGAAACTGAGCTTATTTCATCAAGTTTTGCTTTGCTCATTGTCCAGTTTTGGCAAAACTTGCAACCAAGATTGCACCCGGCAGTTCCGAAACTTAATATTTGGCTTCCTGGATAAAAATGATTTAGCGGCTTTTTTTCAATTGGGTCAACTGCAAATCCCGTAGGTTTTCCATAACCAGTAGAATACAGGACTCCATCAATATTTTCACGGACAAAGCAGAATCCTTTTTGTCCTTCTGCTATAATGCAATAGCGTGGACAGAGTGTGCATTTAATTCTGCCACTTTTTTCTTTAATCCACCATTTAGCTTTATGCAGCATAGTTTATCGCAATATTATTATTAAAATAATTCATTATTCAATTTTTTATAAAATAGATTCTCAATAATAGAACAATGAAACAATTGAACAATTAAACAATTTTTTAAACGACTTTAAATCTAACCCAGCTTTTTCTCTCAACTTCAGCCAAAGGTGCACCAGCGGCAAAAAGTATTAAATCACCATGATGAATAAATTTATTTTCTAATAATATTTCAACCGATTTGGTCATATAATAATTTTCATTATTTATATCTTCTAAATATAATGGTGTAATTGACTTTTGAAGATTAAGAGCATTTAAAACTTCGAAGCTGTCGGAAAAAGCATAAATATTTGCTGTTGGATTGTACTTTGACATACGCATTGCTTGTCTCCCTTGATGAGTAAAAACAATCATTGCATCAGCACTTATTTGATCAGAAATTTGTACAAACGATTTTGCAGTTGCATCAAAAATATTTTCCGTTTTATTTGTTGGAACTACCCAATTGATTTTTTGCAAAATTAAATTTTGCGTTTGGGTCGAAAGAATAATTTCGCGCATCATTTCAACAGTTTTGATTGGATACTTTCCAGCAGCCGTTTCTCCACTAAGCATAACAACATCAGTACCGTCAAGAACTGCATTGGCAACATCGGAAGCCTCAGCTCTTGTTGGAATTGGATTTGAAATCATTGATTCTAACATCTGAGTTGCTGTAATTACAAGTTTTCCAACTTCGTTACAGCGTCTTATAATTCTTTTTTGAATTGTTGGAACAAGTTGTGGTTTTAATTCAACACCTAAATCGCCACGCGCAACCATAATTACATCAGCAACAGCAAGTATTTCCTCAAAATTTTCTACTGCTTCTGGTTTTTCAATTTTGGCAATTATTGGCTTATCATATCCTTTTTCTTTAAGCCAATTTCTAAGTTCAAGAATATCATTTGCAGAACGAACAAAAGATAAAGCTATAAAATCAACCCGAAATTGCAAAGCAAACTCTAGATTTGCTTTATCTTGCTCAGTAAGTGCAGGTGTGCTAAGCTTCATCCCAGGTAAATTCATTCCTTTATTTGGTTTTAATGTTCCACCGTCTATTATTTTACAAATAAGCGAGCGTTCTTTTATTTCTGTAATTTCTAATTTAATTAATCCATCATCAATTAAAATTATTTCTCCTATTTGCGCATCACTAATTAACGATTGATATGAAGATGAAATTATATTTTCGTCACCTTCTATTTTATCGATAGTAATTTCAATAGTATTTCCAGATTGTATATCTATTGTCTCACTTTTCAGTTTTCCAATTCTAATTTTTGGACCTTGTAAATCCTGAATAATTGGAATTGGTAATTTTCTTGTTTCGCAAACGTGATTAATTTTTCCAAAAAGTTTGTGGAAATATTCTTTATCTCCGTGAGAAAAATTTAATCTAAATCCATTTACACCAGCATCAACAAGCTTAAGAATCATTTCCTCACTATCAGTTGCTGGGCCTAATGTTGCTAAAATTTTTGTTTTTGCTTTTATAATTGCCATTTGTCCTCAAACTATTTTTTTTGCATTTTTCTTTCTTATTGGCTCCACTGCTTGTGGTTGTTTTAATGGAGCAGCTTTTTTGCGCATTTCTTTCAATCGTCTTTCAACTTCACCAAAAATAGTGTTTGCTTGATAATGTCCATCAACTAATTCTTTTCCAGCCTTAACACCCATAAGTAATTCCAAAGCATCTTCAACTTGAGAAATTGCATAAATTGAAAATTTTTGTTCTTTAACTGATGTAATAATTTCATCCTTTAACATCAAATCATTAACATTTTGAATTGGAATAATTACACCTTCCTTGCCAGTTAATCCGCGAGTTTTACACAAATCATAAAACCCTTCAATTTTATCGTTCACACCACCAATTGGTTGAATATCTCCTTTTTGATTAACAGAGCCTGTAATCGCATAAGATTGCTTAATTGGTATTTCTGTTAGTGCAGAAAGTAGTGCTACAATTTCGGTAATTGAAGCACTATCTCCATCAATCATTCCATATCCTTGCTCAAAAACAAGACTTGCATTAAAAGAAATTGGAATATTTTTACCAAATTTTTCTTTTAAGTAGCCAGTAATTACAAGTACACCTTTATTGTGAGTGCTTCCACTAAGTCCAGCTTCACGTTCAACATTAACAATAGTACCATTTCCAATAGCAACTGTTGCAGTAATTCGTGTTGGTTTGCCAAATGAATATTTATCACCACCATAAACAGCTAAACCATTAATTTGCCCAATTCTGAAGCCAGAAGTATCAATCATCATTGTGCCGTCATCAAACATTTCATTAACTTTTGATTCATAAAGCCCATGTCTTTCACGCGCAGAAGTATAAGCTTGAACTACATGATAATCATTTACAATTTTAGATTTCACATCAGAAGCCCAAAAATCAGCTTCGCGGGCAATATCCAAAATATATGAGAAACGTGTAGTTAATTTATTTTTTGAATCAACAAATCTTGCAGAATATTCAAGAATTTTAGTAATTGCTCCTGAACTAAATTCCTTGAGTTTTTCTTCATCAATCAATTTTTTTATAACGCGAATATATTTTGCCACCCCAATATCTGTTCTCTTCATTTCTGAATCGAATTCAGCTTTAATTTTAAAAATTTTATTAAAATCATCTTCATATGCTGAAAGAACTGAATAAATATAGCTAGAACCAATTAGAATAATTTTTGTGTCAATTTTTATAGGCTCAGGTTGCATAATGCTTTGGGGTGCTTGGTTTGCATTATATTTATCCTGTATTTCTAATATTCCATAATAAAGGACTCGTTTTAATGTTTTCCAAACACCTGGTTCTTGGTAAGTATCAGCAGCATTTAAAATTAAATAACCTCCATTTGCACGTAATAAAGAACCAGCTTTAATTCCAGTAAAATCAGTGAACCACCCACCTTCACCGTCGCTATATTTTTCAATTGCTCCAAAAAGATTTTGATATGTTGGTGAAGTTTCTATAATAACAGGGCACCCCTTTTGTTTAGAATTATCAAGTATTATATTCACTTCATAATTACGTAAATAATCATATTCTAGTTCAACTTCTTGCTTACCAACTTCAACTTGCCCTTTCTTGAAATATGCTAAATTATTAATAATATCGTTTTCGACCATCTTTAAATATTTACTAATTCCAGCCACAGAATATTTGGATTTTAATTCACCCAAAGCAAGTTGAATAATATTTTTAGATGTTTCTTGTTCTAACTTTTCTACATCATCTTGAAGTTTATTGTTTAGTTTATATATTTCCTTAAATATACTATTAAACTCATTCTGAAATTCTTGATAGTTTTTAACTATTTTTTCAGCCTTCTTTTGGGTAATAACCTTTTCCTTAATCAAATCGTTTAATGCAAGAGGTGAATACACTTTATCGTTTATAACAGCTAATATCTCAAATCTAAATGCCTCTCCTTCTTTTACTTTTCCAATGGTTAAGTTATTTTTTAGCAGTTTTTCTTCAAAGGGCTTTAGTAACTCATTTTTATCAGAATTAAATTTTGCAAATATTTTAATCTTGTTGCTTGCAAAAGGCTCAGCCTCTAATGCTCGCGAAATATTATCTTTTACAAATAAAATGGTCCGGAGCATATCTTTTTTGAACTTACGTGCTTCTCCAGCTTTAAATTTAAGTAGTTTAGGTCTATCCCCATCCTCAAAATTATAGACATAGGCATAATCGAACATTGCAATGCAAACTGGTTGTAACGGTTTCAACAATTTTTTTACTGTGGAAGTTTTTCCAGTACCTGATAATCCCGTAATAAAAATATTATAACCTGGCTTGCGAAGCTCAACGCCTAGTTTAAGTGCTTTTAATGCCCTTTCTTGCCCAATTATTGAAGGAGCAGCCTCTTCCTCTTTATCATATTTTGAATCTGCTAATTTTTGATTAAAAAAGTGCTTTAATTCCTCATGACTTAATTTTGTACGTTTGGAAGGTTTTAAGTATGCCATTTAATAATTCCTTATTTAGAAATAATAGTTATTAAAAATAACATTAATTGACATCTATTAAAACTTGAAAATTTGAAATATTTTTTATGTTTATTAACTTCATTATCTTTGTGCATATTTTCCCAACTTTTGTTGAGGAGGCCGTGAGATATTTTAAATTTGAAGAAAGCACTTAACTTTAAAAGTAATTTTAATTAATTGTCTTTATCTCGTTTTGCAGAAAAAAATTTTTGGGTTTTGCCAAATGGAATTAAATGAAAAACATATTATTAGATAAATTCATAAATCTTAATTCAATAATTGAATTAAATGCTAAAATAAAAAGCAACCCACTACTACGTATATCAAAGCTCGCTGGGTCATTAACAGCCTTGCTTTTGGCTACATTTCTTGAAAAAGAAAAAAAAATTGTGCTGTTATTATCAGATAGAATTGAAGTTGATGAGATAAAAGTTGAACTTTCCATTTTGGGGCTGGAAAAGAAAATTATTGTTATTGACGATTTTTCTAACGATGGTTTGCAAGAAAAAATAACTGCCTTAAATCAAAAAAAAGATTTTATACTTATTTCTACATACAGATTATTAGAATCAAAATTACCCTCAAAAAAATCACTTGAAAAAGGCACAAATGTTATTTCTTTGGATAGCGATTTGGATTACGATGGTTTAATAGAATATCTTGATATGCTAAATTTCTCTCGCGATAAATTTGTATCAAATCCAGGTGAATTTTCGGTGCGAGGTTCAATTATTGATTTTTGGTCTTTTAGCGAAAAACATCCTTGCCGTGTAGAATTTGATGGCGATTTTCTTGAATCAATTAGATATTTCGATTACGAAAGTCAAAGGTCATCTAACAAAACAGTTTCTGTAACCCTTGCACCAAAAATAATTTCAAACGCACAAACAGAAACAGCAGATATTTTTGAATATATAACTGAAGCATTAGTTTTTGCTACGCAATTTAATTTAGATTCACTATTTACCAAGAAGAAAAAGAAAATTGCAGAAGTTATTGTGGAAACTCCAATTGATGACGAACTAAAACAAGATATTTTTGAAAGTGAGGTTTTAGATGAAGATGTAGAAAATAAGGAAATAGATACTGAAGAAATAAGTATTACATATTCTCTGCATGAACTATATTCAAAAAATGTAAAATGGATTATTGAACAAGAAATTGGAGATGATGAACGTTACAACATTCCTATTTCGGAGGTTCCCCCAATTAATGCAAATTTTGATTTGTTATTTAATTTGTTAACCGATTACGCAAAAAAAGATTTTCAAATAATAATAGCCACAGAAAACGAATTCCAAAGTAAGCGTCTTTTAGATTTACTTTTTGATTTCCAAAATGAAATTACAAGCTTGATTGATAATGGAATTATTAAAACAATTGAACTTCCAATTAAATCTGGGTTCATTTTAAAAGACGATAAACTGTTACTCCTTACTGATTACCAGTTGTTTAATAAACCATATAGAACTAAAGTAACTAATAAATCAAGCTACAAAAAATCGAAGGTGAAAGATTTTACGTCAATTAAAAAGGGCGATTTTGTAGTTCACGAAAAGTTCGGAATTGGAAAATATATTGGGCTTGAAACAATAAAAATTGGACTTATTGAACAAGAATCTATCAAGCTTGTTTATGCAAATAATGATATTGTTTATGTAAATCTCAATTACCTTTCGCTCATAAAAAGATTTTCGTCCAATGAAGATGCACAACCACGTCTTTCAACTCTTGGTAGTAACGAATGGAAAAACACAAAAAAGAAAGTCAAGAGCAAAATAATTGAAGCAGCAAGAGAATTAATAATTTTGTATGCAAAAAGAAAAGCCACTCCAGGCTTCCAATTTGGTCCAGATACAATTTTTCAAAAAGAACTTGAAGCTTCATTTTTGTATGAAGATACTCCTGACCAAGCGAAAGTTTCAGAGCAAGTAAAACAGGATATGGAAAGTGAAAACCCTATGGATAGGCTTGTTTGTGGTGATGTTGGATTTGGGAAAACAGAAATAGCTGTCCGTGCTGCATTTAAAGCAGTTAACGATAGTAAACAGGTTGGCATTTTAGTTCCTACAACAATTCTTGCAGAGCAGCATTTTAATACTTTCAAAGATAGATTAAATCAGTTTCCAGTTAAAGTAGCAGTACTTTCACGTTTTGTTTCAACAACCGTTCAAAAAGAAATTTTGCTTCAATTAGCAAAAGGTGAAGTTGATATTGTTATTGGTACTCACCGCTTGCTTTCTAAAGACGTAAAATTTAAGGATTTAGGTTTGCTAATTATTGATGAAGAACATCGTTTTGGAGTGATGGCAAAAGAAAAATTACGTTCATTAAGAACTAACGTAGATACTTTAACTTTAACAGCAACACCTATTCCTAGAACTTTAAATTTGTCACTACTTGGTGCGCGCGATTTGTCTTTAATTTCAACTCCTCCTTTAAATAGACAGCCAATCTATACATCTGTTCAAAAATTTGATATTACTAAAGTTCGCGAATATGTTAGAAAAGAAATTAATAGAGGCGGACAAATATATTTTATTCACGATAGAGTTCAATCTATTGATAAAATTGCGGCATACGTTCAGCACCACATTCCAGAGTTAAAAATTGTAATTGCTCACGGACAAATGAAACCAGCTCAGTTAGAAAAAGTCATTTACGATTTTATGAACAACGAATATCACATGCTTATTGCTACAAAAATTATTGAATCTGGCATTGATATTCCAAACGTAAATACAATAATTATCAATCGAGCTGATAGATTTGGGCTTGCTGAACTTCATCAACTTCGTGGACGAGTTGGTCGAAGTAATAGACAAGCTTATGCATATCCACTTGTTCCTTCAATGAAAACTATTTCCAATAAAGCTATTAGAAGACTCCAAGCAATTGAAGAATATACAGATTTAGGTGGTGGATTTAATTTATCAATGCGCGATTTGGAAATACGCGGTGCAGGTAATTTACTTGGAACCGAGCAGAGTGGCACAATTGATACCGTTGGTTTTGATATGTACGTTAAACTTTTGGATGAAGCTGTAAATGAGTTAAAGAAGGGTGAATTCAAAAATGAGTTTAAAGATTTACCTAAATCACTTGAGCGTTCAGAACCAACAATTGATACTTATTTTGAACTTGGAATTCCAAAACCATATATGCCCGATCAATCAGATAGATTAAGCTATTACACAGCTATGTTTTCCATTACTAAAATTGATGAAATTGCTGAAATAAAAGAAGATTTGATTGACAGATTTGGTAAAACTCCTTTAATAATTGAGAGACTAATTCTTGCTGCAACTTTACGATATTATGCGTCAATAACCATGATGGAACGAGTTGTAATTTTGCGCGATAAAATTTCCGTCATTCTTCCAAAGGCAGATAGAGAAGAATTTTATCAAAATAATTTTCAAAATTTTATGCAATTAATTGTCACAAAATATGCAAAACAAATTCATTTTACTCAATTGAACAAAGTAATGAAAATTGAAATGAAAAACATTTTCAGAAATCCAGAAGAAGCTCTTAATTATTTAATAGACCTACTTAGAGAGATAGATATAAAAGTATTCCAAAGCAATTAGTTGTTAATCCTTGATGATTCCTAAGAATTAAAACAACAATTTTAGAAATATAGCAATCAATATTGGAGCAAACTTGCCCCTAAATACTCGGTCTAAACATCTGTCTCCAAAAGATGAGTAAAAAAGCTATAACCACATAGAGCGAGTTAATCGAATATGCATTACTTATTTTCCAATGCATGTATTGGATTAAATTCACTTTACAAAATATTTGGAACAATAACTGTAAATGTACTTCCAAAACTTTTTTTGCTGTCAACAGATATTTCGGCCGAAATAACATTACAATATTGTTTTACAAGTGCCATTCCTAAACCATTTCCATCGAACGAACGAGTATAACCTTGTTCTTCTTGCGTAAATGATTTAAACAATTTTGGCAGAAAATTTTCGCTCATTCCAATTCCGGTATCATTAACTTTTATAATAACACAATTAGCTTTGTTTTTTTCTAAGCTTACTGAAATTTTGCCTTTTTCTGTGTATTTAATTGCGTTATCAATCAAATTACTAACTATTTGCATAAGTGCATATTCATCGGTTGTTAATGTAAGCTCATCAAATTCCATTTCTAATTTTAATTCAAGACCTTTTTTATTTGCAGATTGGGCATATTCCTTAATAATACGTTTTAGGAGCTCAACCACATTAACTGCTTCAATAGATAAATCGTATGAACCTAATTGTAAGTCTGTCATATTTAATATTAAATCTACTGTTCTTATAATACGAGCGCTAGCGGAGTTTATACTTTGAAAACTATCAGCCATATCATCCGATAAATTTTCAGCAACTTCATCTTTGATTAGCCCAATAAAATTTAAAATTACGTTTAAAGGACTTCTAATTTCATGCGACATTTGGGCCAAAAACTCTGTCTTAATTTTTTCGGATACTTCTGCCTGTTTCTTTGAAGCAATTAATTCTTCAATCATTATTTTCTTTTCGGTGATATCTTCTTTAATTGAAACAAAATGAGTAATGATTCCCTTATCATTTTTTATTGGTGAAATAATAACATTTTCCCAAAACAATTCGCCATTTTTCCTTTTGTTAAGTAGTTCACCATGCCAATCTTTGCCCGATAAAATAGTATCCCAAATATTTAAATAATATTCTTTCGGGTGATGGCCTGATTTTACAATTCTTGGATTTTTCCCAAAAACTTCTTCAAATGAATATTGAGAAACTTTTTCAAACATTGGATTTACATATTCAATTTCACCATTAATATTTGTAATCAAAATACTTATTGGACTTTGAACTATTGCTCGTGATAATTTCAAAGTATCTTCCTTTGCTTTATTTCTTTCCAAATAAAGACTTAATTGATTTCCAATTACTTCAAATAATTCTATACCAATTTTATTAAAAGCCTTGCTATCATTATAGTTTTGAACAACCATAACTCCAATTGCTTTATTTCTTATTTTTAGTGGTACTCCAAGCCAAATTTCTGGAAGTGTTCCTACTTGAACAATATCACCATTTCTTATCATTTCAAGAATTTGATTTTTATCTAACACTAATCTTTCACCTGTGTTTAACAAATATCCTGAAATAGATTTTTCAGCAGCCCATGTGTTAAAACTATCTTTTTCATCATTATCAACATCTGCAGTTAACATTCCAGAATTTTCATCGTAAAAAGCTATAACAAAATTTGTTGTATCAATAATTTTATTTAGCTCCAACCTAATTAATGCAAAAAGTTCTTCGGAACTATTTATATTAATCATTGCATTTGCAATATTATAATGAACTTCTTTTATAATCTGATTTTGTCTTTCCTCAGAAATATCTTTAACTGACCCAATTATTCCTTCCAATCTATTTTTTTTGTAATCCCAAATTGGTGAACACGTATTTTTTACCCAAACAATATTTCCGGATTTGTTGTATGTTCTAACTACAACAGTTGCCTTTTTATTTTGATTAAGTTTTTTAAATGCTTCTTCATCTATTTTAACATCATCCTTGTGTAATAAATATTTCCAACCACCAACCTTTATATATTCTTCAAGTGTGTATCCTGAAATTTTTTTAAATGACCCAGCAGTCCATGATATTTTAATTTCATCATTTTCATTTCTACGTGATTCAAATAAATAATCGGAGGTTATTTCTGAAATTAATTTATATTTTTCTTCCCTTTCTTGAAGTGCAAGCAAAGCTTCTTTTTCAGTTGTAATATCTCTTACAGCCCCATTAATGCCAATTAATTTATTATTTTTTGAATCCCAAACTGGTGAACCAAATGATTCAACCCAAACAATTTTTCCACTTTTGTGAATTGTTCTAACTTGTAAAACTATTTTCTGATTTTTTAATAATTTTTTATATGCGTTATAATCCTTTTCCAAATCATCTGGATGCACTGTTGCACGCCACCCACCCAGTTTTTTATATTCTTCAAAAGTATATCCTGTCATCTCTTCAAAAGAACCCCCAACCCAAGAAGAAGTTAGATTGCCATTTTCATCTTCTTTAGAAGTAAACAAATAATCAGTGGTTAAGCTAGAAATTAATTTATATCTATCCTTACTTTCTTTTAAAGCAAATTCCGCATTCTTCATTTCGGAAATATTTTTCACACTACCATAAATAGAAGTTACTCTTTGTTCCGCTTCATTCCAAACTGGAGAACTTAAGCATTTTACCCAAATAATTTCTCTTTTTTTGTTAAAAATTCTTACTTCAATTTCTGTTCTTCTATTATTTCTTAATTCTTCAATTGCCATTAAATCAACATAAACATCATCTGGGTGAAGAATTGCCGTCCATCCGCCATTGCTTAAAAACTCATCAAACGAACATCCAATAATTTTTTCAAAAGACCCGCCAACCCAATCCATATATGCCTTACCTTGTTTAGGCAATTTAGCTGTATATATGTAGTCTGATGTCAATTCAGAGAATATTTTGTATTTTTCTTCGCTTTGTTTTAATTTTTCTTCTACAATTTTTAAATTTGTAATGTCCATTGCCGATCCGAGTGCAGCATTATTCCCTTTCCATGAAATTTTACTGGCAGCAAAATCAATCCAACTTTCAGATCCATTTTTATTAAGCAGCTTAAATTGGTAACTATTAGGTATACTTTTCCCTTCCTGTCTGCTCAAACCTCGCTTGCGTACCAACTCTTTATGGTCTGGATGAACGACATCCCAGAATTTCATTTTTAACAATTCCCCTTCAGAATATCCTGTTAATTTTTCGACAGCTTTATTTACAAAAACAAAATTTTCATTTTGATAAACAAAAATAGCTGTTGGAGTTGAGGCTGATAAATTCCTAAATAATTCTTCACTTTCTCGCAAAGATACTTCAATATTTTTGCGCTCAGTAATATCTTCCATTACAGTATAAACTTTTTCTACTATACCATTTTCATTAATTAATGGAATAATATAACTAGAGAGTATTATTTCTTTCCCCCATTTAGATGTATAAGGTATTTCTAAAGTTAAAATTTTCTTATTATCTACGCATTGTTTGAATAATTGAGCATATCCATTTTTCACCAACGGTGGAAAAGTTAAAACATTTATCTGTTTTGTTGCTTCAATTGATGGTGATCCCAGCATTTTTAATAATGCACCATTTCCATCAATAATATCACCATTCGGTGTGGCTATATATGTTCCAAAAGGAGAATATTCAAATAAAAGTCTAAAGTTTTTTTCGCTCTCTTTTAAAGCTTTTTCGGCTGACTTTCTGTCTGTTATATCGCGAGTTACACCATGCAACCCAATTAGTAAATTCTTATGAAAATAAGGTGTAATTAATAACTCGCCGGTTTTAACGTTACCATCTTTACATCTGTAATCTAATTCTAATTTTCTTGCATAATCAATTTCAATTTTCTTATTCTTATACTTAGACAATTCGTCGTATAGAATTTTTTTTGCAAGTTCAAAAGATTCTTTGGTAAATCTTTCTTCCAAGGTTTGATTAAGATACTCACTTTTTGTGAATCCTGTAAATTGCTCAATCGAATTTGTGACAAAAGTACTTTTTCCTTCTAAATCAATTAACCAAACAACGTCTGTAGCTTTTTCGGCAATAATTTTATATTTTGATTCGCTTTCTTTTAAGGCTTCTTCAACTTCCTTCCTTTCTGAAATATCCCGTACAATATTAGAAGCTTTTATAAATTTACCATCTTTATCATATTGGAAATGTGTTAAAAGTTCAATCCAGCAAGTGCTTCCGTAATTTAAGTTAACTTTAAGTTCACTAGTTTTATAAGCAACTTTTTCTTCCAAACATTTTTTATATTCATTAGCAATTTTGTGTTTGTGCTCATCAACAATTAGTGAAAATGAAAATTTACCAATCAACTCACTTTCGCTGTATCCAATAAAAATTCTAAATTCTGGATTTGTATGAGTTATTATTCCACGTTTATCTGCTTCGTAATAAGATTGTCTTAAGTGTGTTACAATTTTTCTATATCTTTCTTCACTCTCATTTATATTTTTTTCATAAATTTTTCTTTCTGTTATATCTCTTAAAAATGATTGATAGGTTCCATCATCCATTTTTTTTGAATTCATCTCAATAAATCTATGTTTACCACTTTTTGTTAAAATTTCCCTCTCTGTTTTTACTGTTTTGCCAAGCAACAACAGATCATATCGTAATGGATTGCCTTCAAGAATTTGATTACTAAACAAGTCGGTCATACTCATTTTAAGTAATTCTTCTTTTGTATATTCGGTTAGTTCGCAAGCGGCTTTATTGCACTCAATAAAACGGCCTTTCTCATCACCTTGGAAAAAAGCATCTGGAGCAAATTGGAGTAAATTTCTAAATTTTTCATTACTTTTTATTAAAGCTTCTTCAGATTTTATTTTTTGGCTTATATCTTTTGCAATTGCAATAACAACTTTTTCACCATAAAATTTTCCTGGGAAAAGGCTAACAATTTTGGGAAATATTTCTCCATTTTTTCTTAAGCCCCAAAACTTAAATTGTTGGTCTTTACCATTAAAAGCAGAATTATGAAACTCTGTTACTTCATTTAAATCATTTTTATCTGGGGCGCTAACATAAGAAGGGTTTTTACCAATTAGTTCTTCTTTGCTATAACCATACATTTTTTCCGCCCCAGCATTTATATCAATAAAAACAGCATTTTTATTTAAAATATAAATAGCATCCGAAACTGAATTATAAATGCCTCTATAATTATCTTCACTTTGATTTTTAATTTCTTCAAATAAATTTGTTTCACTATTCTGAATTGATGTAAGAAGATTAATAATTTCGTCCTTATTAACTTTTCCTTCAGATAGTTTTTTCAGAATGTCGGATGCTCTGTCTTTTAAAATGTTTGGTAAATAGTTGTTTTCATTCATTAAAAACTCAAAATTAACACATTAAAAATTATAGGTGTAGGCTACTAATTATATATTATCGAAATTAAAAAAGAATTTTTTAGTTCAAATTAAATTTCAAAATTGATTTAGAACTTAGTTTATCTTTAGGTTAAAATCAAGAATATGGGGACTATTTCCATATTTAAAGAGCGTTAAAAATTGATGCTCATTAAATATTATTTCAGCCTTTGCTTAATTAGTCGCCCCTTAAAAGCGGCATAAGTTGTTTGATAATAATGAGTTAAGCCCATATTGTGCTTGAAAAATAATGCAAGAATAGTTAAATTAGCAACAAAAAACTTGCAAAATAAATGATAAAATAATCTCCAACAAAACAGCAAACAAGTATGTTCTTCTCCTTAGAAGATACACTAAATCAAAAACATCCACTTTATATTTTGGCAAATAAAATAGGGTGGAAAAAGTTTGAAGATAATTTCAAAGTTTATTATTGCCCTGACAACGGCAGACCAGCCTTACCCATACGATTGCTGACTGGTTTGTTGCTATTAAAACATTTGAGAAATATTTCTGACGAAAGC
>Ga0210009_1001963_pt1 | contig 16043 bp, 10 predicted proteins | sample CryGeyCG2114_065_FD_185457 | JGI IMG/M metagenome (GOLD analysis project Ga0210009, IMG submission 185457) | Groundwater microbial communities from aquifer - Crystal Geyser CG12_big_fil_rev_8/21/14_0.65 (SPAdes) (version 2) | ecosystem: Environmental > Aquatic > Deep subsurface > Groundwater ... | reverse complement strand
TTTTATTATTAGTAAATATAGATGGATTTCTAGATAACCCCATATAATTGATCTTATCTTGATTACTACTAATTAAATGATGATAAATTAAGTCCATCGCTGCTATATTACAGCATAAACATATAATATTTACTCGACTAGGATGAGCCTTAAGTAGTTCTATAGCTGCGGGATTTTCGGATAAAAACGTCCAATTTATTCGTTCGGGATTGGCTAAAAGCAATGGTATAGCTGCTGGATTACTAGATAATCGATCCCAATTTATTCGTTCAGAATTGGCTAAAAGTAATGGCATAGCTGTTGGATTTCCAGATAAATAATACCATTCTATTTTGTTAAAATTAGATTCAAGTAAATGTATAGCTGCTGAATTACCTGATAACCAACCCCAATTTATTTTATTAAAATTAGCTTCAAGTAAATGTATAGCTGCTGAATTACCTGATAACCAACCCCAATTAATTCTGCTAAAATAAGCTTCAAGTAAATGTATAGCTGCTGGATTAGACGACAGCCAATTCCAATTAATTTTTTTAGGATTAGCTATAAGCAGTTCTATGGCTGCTGGATTGCATGACAATACACTCCAGTCCAGTTTATTAATATCTATCCACTGTAGAAGTTTGTTTTCATAAGAATATTCTGATATTAATCCACATATAACTTCTGGAAAAGCAATATTAGACATCTTTATTTTGTTGGTTATTTTCAATTTTAATTCTATACTGCAAACTACAAACTGCAAATTACAAACTGCAAATTACAAACTGCAAATTACAATTGAATAGTAAATGCTCTCTTGTATCTAGTCTGTTGTCTGGGATATCCTTTTGGATTGCTAATAAATTGCACGCCTTTTATTTTTGTATTATCCTTTATATGAGTATGTCCGTAACACCATAATACAATTGGAGAACCGAACAAATCGCTTAGGTCGCTTTCATATGCGGAATCATACGACGTTGGGTCATGAGTAGGACTAAGGTAAGGTTTATGATGAGTAAAAACAACAACTTTCATATTTTGCTTTTTTGCCCGAATTATTTGTGATTTTATATATTTTTTATTCTTTAAATACATATTAGAAATATCATCAGCTCGTATATGTCGTATTGCCGACTTATCTTTTACATATATAAATCTATAATCATTCATTCTACTTTGAATATTCTCTCTTTGATCGGTAGGAATCCAACTCCATAAAACACTTCCTACTAGTAAATAGGTTTTGTTTTTTACTTTAATTTTCATTGAATTATTATTTAAATAGTGAAGCTTTGGATTAGTTTTACAATACTCATTAATTTTTTTATCACACGCATCTAGAGTATTATTTTTATTAGGATGTGCGTTGGCTTTTGACGGATTAAAATAATATTCATGATTTCCAGCTACAATAATAATATGTTCGTAGCTAGGTATTAGCTCGTTGACAAATCGCTGAAATGTTGAAAAGTCTTCATCTGATCCAACACAGCATGTATCACCCAATAGGGCTAATATATTAGCTGATGGCTTAATAAAATTAAACCGTTTTTTGTTAGACCAAAATTCAGCATGTAAATCAGAAACTACTTGAATGGTTAAAGACATATTAAATTAATTTTTAGCTTGGGTTATTTCATTAGCTATTATATAATAAACTTGATTTTAATATAAACTAATAATATTAATAGTTGATATACAACAGTAGTTAACTAGCTGATTTTTAGTCTATACTACAACAGTTAACACGTAAAACTCTACTAATAATACACTAGTTCATAAACATCATTTAAAAGACTTTACACTATAGCTAAAAGATGTATTTATTTAGTGTTTTAACTACAGCTGTAATGGGTGTATGTGCTATTAAATATATTTTTAATCATTGTTTAAAAAAAAACGAAGAAAGAAAAAGACATCTACTATGCATCATAAATTATCTAAGCGATAGACTATCACATTTAGATGTTAATGTAGAGACGAAAGATCTTGATATGCAAACAGACATTGATACATTGTCTAAATACTACAACGAACTATGCGATATATTAACTATGTATACAAACTCTCAAAATTTATTCCTTTTACTTACAATTATATTTAAAACACCACAACATTTAATCAACAAGCTAGATGAATATTGTAAGCGAAACTTTATCAAAATTTATAGAATTGCTAATTACATGAAAAACTTAAGCAGAAAAGAACAGCATTATATGCTTACAATTGCAGTTAATAAAATATGTGAAAAACACGCTAAATATGTGTATCGTAATATATATAAAACTTACGATGAATCCGACGGAGTCGTTCCTAGACGTCCTAATGATAATCCAGTTGAGACAGTATCTAATCCAGTTGATAACCCTATCGAAATGATACCTAGTCCTAGTGAGACAACACCTAATCCAGCTGATAACCCTATCGAAATGGTGCCTAGTCCTAGTGAGACAACACCTAATCCGGCTGAAATGTCTAATTATGATAAAGAACTATATGATTTATCTAAACAATATATGAAAGAAAAATCCGACATATATATTAATAAACCGCATATTAGCTCAGACTCTGAATCTGATACTAACTCTGATACAAGCTCTAATACTAGCTCTAATACCGATGATAATTATGGCGAATTTGGTAGTATTCAGAATATGATTTTAGATGTTGTTGAAGATACAACGAATATTTTATAATTGTTTTTAGCTGATTTATCTAATTAATTTATAATTGTTTTTAGCTGATTTATCTAATTAATTTATAATTGTTTTTTTTGCTTAATAAATCTCAAAATTGAAAAATGAATTATATTATAAACTAATAAAATCATATATATTATATACGTGTTAAAAGTTGCACGAATTGCACTTAATGCCTTTGTATATTTGTACTGATTGCAATAAGGAATTCAATCACAAAGGCACTTATAACAGACATATTGCGAAAGTTAAATCTTGTAAAAACTTAACTAGAGAAGAAGAGATCAGATTAGCCGTTAAGCAAGAAGTTAAAAAAGAAGTTAAAAACATCATGAAGAAACAACTTAAAGCACCTCTTAAGATGAGTGAATTAAGAAAATTAAAGGCTCAACAAATTGTTCAATCTGATGATGATTTTGATAATTTAGAAACCAAATCAGACAGCGAATCTAATATTTCTAGTGATTCTAAGTTAGATGATGCAAATATGGAAATCGCAACTAAAGAAGATCTTAAGGAAAAAATTCACGAAATTCATAATTTCTTACGTAATAACGGAGTCGGATATGGTATGAATGCGCTAAAAGTATTTAATTTATTCTATGGTTTAGCACGCGTTGAAGAAAAGAACCTATACAAACATATTGATTTAAATCCTGAATGTAAATTTAGCACGCTGTTAGATATCGTAGAACGTAATGATAGTAATTCGCTATTTACAAAAGTAGACGAATTTCAAACTATGTTAACGGAGAGTACAGTTGAACAATATATATTGTTCGAACTACCCGGTAGTATCAAATACGATACATTATCGCATTTAATTAGGGAAGTTGACTATTTAATTAAAACAGAAAAGAAATTAAATATGCAATTAGTTGGTAAATTATATGAATACTTTGTAGGTCGTGATAAATCAGCGATTAGTGAAATGGGCGCGTATTTTACGGACCGCCATATTGTGGATTTTATTTACAATAATGTTTTAGATGTACATCTAGACGAGAAAAACCATGTTTACCCTATGATCGATCCATTTGGTGGATCTGGTGGATTCACGATTGGTTATATTAGATATTTGAATGAAAAATATAACATTGATTGGAGTCAAAATCTAGATAATATATATCATTTTGATATGAATGATGATGTTGTTAAGTATGCGGGTTTAGAATTTATGTGTTTGACACAATACCCGCCTAAAATGAATCATAATCTTAGATGTTTAAATACGTTTACTCATGAATTTGAGAAAAAGTATAAATACGTTATTACAAATCCGCCGTATGGTGGTGATAAACGAATGAAATCAGCTAAATGGCAATCAAGAGAAAAAATTAGAACTAAATTATTAGAACAGATCGCAAATTTAAACGAAGACAACGACGAAGAATTAATTGATAAAAAACAACAACAGCTATCTTATTTAAAACGCATGGATAAATTAGAAGTTACTAATTTTAATAAGACAAAAGTATCAGTTGCTAATTCAAGTCAGTTCATTCAACAATATGCAAGTAAACATAATTTAGACGGAAACGATAAAGAATCAGTATCGTTGATATTAATGATGTGTCTGTTGGAACAAGATGGAACAGCGGTCGGTGTATTAAAAGAAGGAGTATTCTTTGATAAGAAATACTCAAAAATTAGAAAACATTTACTAGAAAATTTTAATGTTAGCAATGTTTATTCTGTTGATGCAAAACAATTTGAAAATACATCAACTAAAACATCAATTATTAAATTTACTAATGATGGTAAGACTAAAAGAATTAATTTTCATGATATTAAAGTTAATAGATATGAAGAAGATCTATTTGAAGAAGATAAAAACGGTGATTTATTTATTTCACATATTAAAGATGAAATAAAAGATATTACAACGGATTTGGTTTCAACTGCAACATTAAAGCAGGTTAAAGCAACTGGAAGTTATTCTTTAAACGCTAAAGATTATTCGATAGTTGAAGAGATTGAAGTTCCAGAAGGATATAAACTAGTTAAATTAGGTGATGTGTGTGTATTTTTACCTAAAAGCAAAAGAAAAGCATCTTATGGTAAAGATGAAGGCAAATATCCATTTTATACATCAAGTAATAATGTCAAATATTGTGATGTCGCAGATTATAATCAATTGGCTATAATAATTGGAACTCATGGCGACGGATCCATTCATATATCAAATAATTTTAGTTGTACAAATAATAATTTAATTATGACATGTGAAAATCCTATAATATCCAACTATTTATATCATTACATAAAAAGCAATTTTCGTCAAATAATAAGTGATGTTATGCGCGGTTCTATTATTAAAGCAATAACGCCTAAACAACTTAAAAATGTTCAAATTGTTATACCGGAAAACGAACAAGAATTAAAAAATATTGTAAATCAAATTATGGAATCGTATAATGCTAAAATACAAACTGAAAGTAAATTAGCAAATTTAGAAATTAAGGTTAAAACTAGAATTACAGAAATACATCAAACTGAAGAATGTAATAAATATAAATTAAGTGATATATGTAATATTAAAACAGGTAAAAATAGAACACCTGATAATAAAAAAGGAACTTTATATCCTTATTATGGTACATCAAATATAACAGGGTATACTGATCATTATTTATATGATGGTGAATATGTATTAATAGCTAGGAATGGAACAATTGGCAACTGCTTTCTTGTAAATGGTAAATTTTATCCGAGTGATCATATTTTCATTTTAATTAATGAAAAAAATATCATTGACAATTATCTGTTATATTATAGTATGCAACTTAGTAAATCCGCATTACAGGATATGTCATCAGGATCTATAATAGATGGAATTAAAAAAGATGATGTTATGAAAATACAAATAAAAACTCCGAAAAATAGAGAGGTATTAAACGAACTTCAAAATTATTTTAATGAGATTAAACAATTAAAACAAACTGTTCAAGAAAAAGAAACCGAATACAATACTACAGTTAATAGAATTAACGTGAGACTTTCTAAGTCTATACTATCGTAAACGCACTCTTTTAAATATTCTCCTACTCCACGGAATTTCATATCTATTAATATTATAATATTCCGTATAATCTAAGGGTAAATTATATTTTTTGTATAATTGCTCATATTCGGCTTGCGATTGTATATTTAGATGTTTGCATTTCGCGATCCACAGATCCTTAGTGGGTGGAAATAAACTACAATCAATTGATAAGAATTCATAATAACCACCGATGTTGTTATTCCAAACAGGTTTAAATGTTTTTTTAGGATTGTCAACATAACAATACTGGTATTCTGGATTGTTTTTAATATTTATATAATCTGCGATACATGTAAAATTGAATTTCTTATGATATTTTTTATATTTGTCAAACTGTTGCTTTATATCTGGTTCATCTGTCATAAATATTTTGTATTTTATCCTGTCTGAAATATCAACAATATATAAATTGGGTTCTATTGTAGTAAGCTGTTGTGTAGTAAGCTGTTGTGTAGGAAGCTGTTCCGTGTTAGTATTGCGCGTTATCGAATAGCACTTTATTTTTTCTTCGATATTTTCGTCGTGCTGTTTAAGTGTTGTAAACATGCTAAATTTGTTATTATTATTGGTTAAATCATGCATTGTTTCAGTTGGTAATATAACACTACTTTGCTTATCAGGATCGTTCTTATTTAAACGTAGGCTGCGACACAATGATTGCATTATGCGAATTGCAGAAAACATATGTTTAGGAAAACAAGTAAAATTTATTTTGGGATTATCATATCCTTCATTTAACATATAAGCACATGATATGATTCCATATTGGGCGTTAGTAAATTCATCTAATTTAGATTCAACACCGTTGATTTTACTATGAATGGATTCAAAATAAACATTTAAATTTTGGAAAATATCTACGTGATCTAGTAGATATTCAATATATTTATACACGGTATCGCATTCTTCCGTATTATTTGTGTATATTAGTCCGTGTGTTGCGTTATTAACAGCATATTTTATACAATATAAACTAGCATATGCGGCAAGCAGTAGTGAAATATTTATATCTTGATTAAGACTTAGTTTTATATCATTTAGAAATTGTTCCGATGTGATATTTAGTTCAAGAACAATAATATTATAATCAACTATGTATTTGTTTTCTATAGCCCAAGATAGCGTTTTTGTATCTATAATTTTGCCAAATATATCGACGTTTAAATTATCGATAATACCGTAATCTGTTACTTTCGTATACATATTTAGATGTTGTGGCGATTTCATCGCGTTCGTATTGTTCGTTGGTAGCTTTGCTACGTTCATTGTTGCCGTTAAGGACAGTGTATAGTGCCGTTCACACTCAAAAATTCTTTTATAGTGTTTTTTCTTTTCAATATCTATTGCACCACATAAATGGTGTGCTTCATCATAAATGACGAAATCGAACTGTACATATGTTATTTTATGCGATGACATATATGTCGTAATTACAATTACCTTTTTGTGTTGGTTTATTTTATGTATTGTATCTGCAGTGTTGCAACTGCCATCCACCTTTACAACAGTATAATCAGCAAAGTCAGGTATACGTTTAATTTCCTTTTCCCATTGATTAACTAGTTTAGAGCTAGGAACACCTATTAAAGCTGTATTAATATCGGTTCCCATCTCAATGAACTTGAGCATAATTAATAATGATATCATCGTTTTACCTAAACCACATGCCCAATTTATAAGACCTTTTTTATGAATTTTTAAATAATCGTAAGCTTGATTTATGGTATTTTCTTGATAATCTCGCATAGTTATTTTTGATTCTTCTTCGATACTATTGATATTTGCGTAGTTAGATTCCTCTATACAGTCGTTAGATTCTTCTTCGATACTATTGATATTTGCGTTGTTAGTCTCATCGTAATCATATGTTGCGTTATAGTTTAATATTTCTTCTTCGCTGTTAAAATATTTGATATCACTTATTTGACTAGTTGTATTATCAATTGTGCTATCCGTTTGCTTGTTATCGTCAAGTGTGTTATTCATTATATCTTTTACTTCATCAAGAGGCAATATTCGATATTTTATATTGTTTTTAATTAAATACTGTTCTGCTATTTCTAATACATGTTCAGTTGGTAAATCCTGTCTACATTCATTATTTATATTAATTGGCATTACTAAATTTGGATCTGCCTTTGGGTCTGGCTTAACTTTGTAATTTGGATATGTTCTAGCAAGTATATGTTTTTCCAAATCATGTAGTTGATGTTCATAGTAGTTTTTGGATTCGTTGGTAATAAAATTACATTCATCAGAGTTTAGTAACTGTATTATACATGGATACATGTAATACGCCGCACAGCTACATATGTGATCCTTTATTCTATAGCTAAATTGTCGTGTAGTTATACCTAGTTTTGTTATACCTAGTGTAGATGTTAGTATATAATAATATAACAACATAGTTATTTATGTGCCAACTTTGCTAGTTATTATAGTATAACCGTTAATAGATTAAAATAGTATATACGTAAATAATTGTATATACGTAAATAATTGTATTATAGTATAATATATTTCATATTTTAAATGGAATATGATTCTTTTATGCATGAAATTAAGAATTCTCTCAATGCAATAAATGGTATAGCATCTTTAATTGAATATTCAAATGATACGAATGAAATAAAACAATATGCTGGTTTATTAAAAGAATCGGTAACAACTCTTAAAGATATTGAGAATGATTTTAGCGTATATAGGAAAACTGGTAGGAATACAATAAATAACGAGTTCGTTGATATACCGACAGTGGTACGGTGCGTAGTAGAAAGTAATAAAAAAATAATACAACAATATAATATACAAATAGAACCTATTTACAAACAAGCAAAAGCTTATACAGATTCTAATAAATTAAAACAAGTCGTTACTAATTTACTTACAAACGCGTGTAAATACAGTAATATAGGAGGCACTGTAAAGATTGCCTGCTATACGAGCAATTCAAAAGCTAAAATCGTAATTAAGGATTATGGTATAGGAATGACTAAAGAAGAATTAAATAATATAGGTAAAGTGTTTTATAGGGCAAAAAAAGTAGATCGTCCAGGCACAGGATTGGGATTAGGTATTGTTATGAAAATAGCGCGTTTGTTAAATTATGAATTATATATATCTAGTAAACTGGGCGTAGGAACAAAAGTTGAATTAGTTTTATAGTTATATGTGATTTAATATCAGAACATACTTATAATTGGTAGTTAAATTTTTATCAAGTATAATATAAGACAACAGCTGATAGCAGTTAACAAAGGTAACGTAAGACTCAAAGAGTCCATACAACAACTAATAGAATTAGCGAAAAGATTCTTCTACTATACAACAACTAATAGAATTAGCGAAAAGATTCTTCTACTATACAACAGCTAATAGAATTAGCGAAAAGATTCTTCTACTATACAACAGCTAATAGAATTAGCGAAAAGATTCTTCTACTATACAATGGGTTGTGTATTAAATAAAACACAAAATCAAGAAGTACATCAACGAGAAATATTAGAACATGCTACGTTTGAGGACTGCGCCGATATAATATATGATTTTAACTCTGCTAAAGTGTTAGATATATACGATGGCGACACGATCACTGTAGCTGCTTGGTATAACGGACTAATAAGAAAATTTAATGTTCGTTTATTTGGCATCGATTGCCCTGAAATAAAAGCATCAAGATGTATTGAATCAGTTGAAGAAAAAGATACACGTGTATTAGCAGCATTGAAGGCTAAGAATTATTTACGTGCAAATATACAAGAAAAAATTATTAAGATTCGCGTGTTAAATAATACTAAAATGAATGAATCAAATTTGACAGATTTTTGGTATAAGTTTTTAGTTAATAAAAATCTTAAGGATAATTTTTATAAAAACATTAAAGACGGTAGAAAGTTTCGAGAAAAATGGGGTAGACTGTTAGCTGATGTTTGGTTTACAGACGAGAAAGGTTATGAAAAACATTTGGTTAGTGAGATGCTAAGGTTAGGATTGGGTAAACCATATTTCGGAGGAACAAAGAGCTAATTAGTAAATGATATTACTTTTTTGTCGATTAGTAAATGGTATTACTTTTTTGTCGATTAGTAAATGATATTACTTTTTTGTCGATTAGTAAATGGTATTACTTTTTTTCCTACTAATAATATAACACAACAGCGATTAACACATAAGAAATTTTATTATATATAATGGAAAATCATTGCACGCATAAAGATGAATTTTTATCTAAACCAGTTAGTATTCATGTAAATGCTGCTAAGCTACTAGCTGATAATCCCGGAACCGAAACGGAACCAGGTTTAGCATTTGGTAGTGATCATTCATCGGGATGGTATTTGGATAGTGACGGTAATATTGTACAAACAGCTAAAGGTTCAGCAACTATGGTTCATGGATGTGACGGATTAGAATATAAAAAACCTCTTGTATTTCACGAAATTGAACCAAAATGCGGTTGTCACATTGGTAAAAAAGGCTTCCTGTACAAAAAAAAGAATGATGACGGATTATATTGGAAAACAAAACATTCTGAAATAGATTTAACTCTTAACGCTAAACAACATATTAACGATAGACAACATATTGAATCAAAAATATATAGTGAACTGGTTAGTAAACAGACAGAGTTAACTAGTAAACATAATGAACTAGTTAGTAAACAGACTGAGTTAAAAACAGAACTAACTAGTAAACACGATGAACTGTCTAGTAAGCAAGTAGAATTAAAGACAGAACTAGCTAGTAAGCACGATGAACTGTATAGTAAACAGATAGAATTAAAAACAGAACTAGCTAGTAAGCAAGCAAAATTACAAGCTGAGTTAATCAGTAAATATAACGAGTTAAGAACGGATTTATCTGATAAGCGTGACGAGATAATTAGTAAACACGAAGAGTTAATAAATAAACATATAGAATTAAAGACTGAACTAAAAGCAGAACTAACTAGTAAACATGAGGAGTTAAAGACTGAACTAACGAGTAAGCAAGCAGAGTTAAAGACTGAACTAACTAGTAAACATGAGGAGTTAATAAATAAGCAGACAGAATTAAAGACTGAACTAACTAGTAAACATGATGAACTATTGAACAAGCAAGCGGATTTAAAGACAGAACTAACTAGTAAACATGATGAACTATTGAACAAACAGACAGAACTAACTAGTAAACATGATGAGCTATTGAACAAACAGACAGGACTAACTAGTAAGCATGATGAACTATTGAACAAGCAGACAGAATTAACTAGTAAGCACGATGAATTAACTAGTAAACATGAGGAGTTAATAAATAAGCAGACAGAACTAACTAGTAAATATAATCAATTAAAGGATGGCATGCAAAAAAATACTAAAATAAGTGTGAACGATGGATCGGCTAATGCACCGAGTATATCTTTTGATAAAGATCCGTTTACGGGTTTTTATCATGCCGGTTTAAATACTATTGGAATGACGGCTAATGGGTCGGTGTCTTTGACATCGGGCGCTGACGGTGTTACTTTACATAAACCATTGGTTATTAAAGATACAACGAAATCCGCACCTTCTCTAAATGTAGAAGGTCATTTGTATAAAAAACCAAATGATAATGCTTTGTGGTGGAGTACAGCTGATGGAGAGGTAAATTTAACAAAACCGGTATTTCCGATTAGAGCAGATAACGGAAGTGTTATAAATCCGTCGTATGGATTTGAGCAAGGAAACTCGGGTATATATCAGACAAATATAGGTGATATCGGTATTGGTGTAAACTCTGATAAAGTGGTGGAATTTAAATCAAATACTGTAGCTTGTTATAAACCTTTACAAATATATAGCTGTGATGTTAACTATGAAGTTGATAATATTGAAGAAAACATTGGTGTTTTATATAAAAAATCAAATAATAAACTATATTGGAAAACAACCAATGAAGAAAAAGAAATATTATTAAAAAACGACCACATGCAATTTGAAACATTTTCCGCTGATAAAGTTGTAATTGGAAATAATTCATTAAGCGTGTTAAATGGCGATCTATGTTTAAAAGTAGATTCTAATCCTGTTCGTAAATATGTTTGTAGTGATGTATTTACGACATCTCAAGAAGTTACAACGGGCGACGTTGTTGGTATATTAAACGATAATAGCGGAAGAGTAGAAAAAGTTCTAGGTTGTAAATGGAGTGGATTGCAAAAACTAGAATACACATCAAGTGTTGTGCATTGTTGGGATGGTTATTTACATCTGTATACTTGCGAAACATTACAGTTAACAGAGACAGTAAATAAAATTTCTAATTCGGTCTTGCTAATCAACGTCGAATATAAAGGTAATACCGCTAAACTAGAATTAGAAGCGGATTTCGAGCAAACCAACAGTTCGTTTAAACATTATAATGTATCGTGTGTAAAAATAAACGATAATCCAAAAAGATACGTTGTTGCTTATAATCTATACGGATCTTCTAACTGCGTTAAGCTTAAAAAGATTAAAATTGATATTATAAAAGATACGCCTGTTATAACTGTAGAATCTACACATACGTATACTGCTTCAGAAGAAGTAGAAACGTTTGATATGGTATATGAAAATACCGGTTCTATAGATATATTAGTTTTAATATTATACAGTGCTGTATTGAACAATTTCGAAGGAGTTTTATTTAAAGTTGAACCAAGCAATGCTAACGCTATTGAAAAAGGCTATGTAGAAACGTCGTTTTGTTCAGATTTGATTGTTGGTAGCAATAAAACGTGCCGTGTTGTTTTATTACCAGGTCAAATCGCTGTTTGCAGTTACGCTAACTATAAAACATTTATATTATTACCGTCAAGTTATGATGTGGCTTTTAATACCGGCGATGTTATAATGGACAACGATAGTTCTGATTGCGTTGATATGATATACGATAGTATAAATGCCGTGATTATTTCTGTAGAAAGGACTATATCGGATACAGCATTTTTACAAGTATATGATATTTTTGGAACGAAAATAGAACAACTACGTAGCAAAAAAATTAGCAACAATACTGTTATTCCTATAGGTTTAGGATACGATTTAAGTAATAACTATGTTCTGATTTATGCCGATAATTTGAGTAATGGACGGGTCTCGGCGTTGTTATTTAATCATAACGGTGAATATATAGAGTTAGGATTGATGTTCCCGTTTGATAATCCAGAGTATAGATACGAAGCAAGTATTAGTAATGATATATATTTACCAACTACGGGTAGATCTGTTTATTACGCAGGCAACAATAAATATTATATATCATGGGCAAATAGCATAGTGGTTTTTGATGTTTGCTACGGAATACAACCCAATGCCTATATCGGTTTCGCAAACAACGACGCGCAAGCTGGCGACCTGCTAGGTGTAACTCTTAAAGGACAAATATACAGTAGTAATTTGAACCTACTGCATAGCTATATCGGAAAAAAATTATATTTAAACATCGTTAATTTAGATCGGACATATCCTAGTAATCTAACTATAGACAAACCAGGAAATGTATTTGTTGGCACATGTCTTACTCAAAATAAAATATTAGTCGGTTTATAATTTAGCTAGTTTGTGATTTGGCTAGTTTGTGATTTGGCTAGTTTGTGATTTGGCTAGTTTGTGATTTGGCTAGTTTGTGATTTATCAAAAAATATTAAGTTAAATAAATCAGCACTAAGAATATTTAATTATATATACTAATAGTCCATATTAGTAGTTGGCGCGTAAGAATATTTAATTATTAGTAATAATTAGCATGGTAAATAAAGAATATGTATGTTTAGCAGTGTGTATAATTATTATATCGTGGATAGTAGTTAATCTATATAGTATTCGCGTGTATAGATTCTACAGACCGACGTGTCCTTGGTGTGTCAAATCGCAAGATGAATGGAACAAGTTCAAACGGCGTTGTGCATTTAGAATGATCAAACCAATCGATGTAAATTTAAATGATGACTCTGCTGAAACACAAGCGCTAGCAGAAAGCTTTTCTGTCAAAACGGTTCCACACGTCGCTGTTGAATACAAAGACGGTAGACGAATAAAATACAACGGAGAAAGAACGGCGGAGGCGTATTTAAATTGGTTATATAGTAATTAATATTTTATAAATTGGCACATATATATGTAATGTAACAATCCAATATAAATAGATTTACATACCATTTAGATGGGTTATTATTTTTATTACATAAGGTAGGTACTATAGGATCTTGTTGGTATATTATATGTACCAATTCTTTTATTTCTTCTTTTGATGCACTTATATTTGCCACGTTACATATATATGTAATAAATGTATCACTAGCAACATCTCTTAATTGAATATTAATATGTTTTAATTTATGTAAATCGCACATAATATTTAGTGGAAGTATCTCATTTATTTGGTGTTTAAAATTATTTATATTGTCTACTAAAATTCCTTTATTATCTAAATCAATAATTCCTTTTATATCGCATAATTTTGTATTTTTTGTGTTATTTGTATTTATCGATAACGATGCTTTATTTGTTATATGAATATACTTTCTACTGTTAATATATTTAACAACCATCATGAGAGGTAATCCACTTATTACACAAGCATTGTTTTTATATGTAACTAAATTATTTGGTGAATAATTTATATATATTTCACATAAAGATTCTATATATTTTTTGGGAGCTAAACATATAGTTTGAAAATTACATTTTTTAGCTATTCTCTCCATATTATTAAACAAAATATCTAAGTATCCTTTTAAATTAACATTTTTTTTAGACATATTGATAAAATGGAATTTTTCCTTTGCGTCATTTAATTTAATTTTGATACGTTTATTTTCTGTCATTTTTATATTGCTAAGTTATTTATAATTTATAATATAATTTGTCTATACAACAGCTAATAGAATTAGCGAAAAGATTCTTCTACTATACAACAGTTAATAATGCAGAGCACGTTAACTAAAACGTATGTTGATTTTCCTGGACCTGATTATGTGGCGAGTCCGTCTAAGCAGTTTTCGTGTGATCCAAACACTTTAATTACTGTTGATGAGCCTACTGCTATGTTTTGGGATGATAATTATTGTAATGCTGGTCATCCTCATTTAATGCGTTTTGTTCCTGATTTTCCAGCTGGTAATGATATTGTAAGCGGTTATGATATGTACGGTGGTGATAGCGTTGATGGCGTTTGGATTCCACCTAATCAGGCTGGTATGTTTTGGGCTGATTATTGGTTTAAGGGCGATACTGGTACGTATGGTCCTGGATTGCATCCTTATTTAGATGAACGAGGCAATCCATCTTTTGATCATATAGCAGCGAAAGTTTATCCAGGTATTAGAATAAGAGGTTCACCCGGTGTAAATGAAATGGATAGCTGGCAATTTAAGCGATATAAACCATGGCGAGACCACCTATATGATTGTTGTTCGGGTAAAATTAATGATAAACAACTATGTGGTAATTTCAATACTGGATCAGATAAACAATGGGATACAGATCATTGCGCTTCTGGAAAACTGGATTTTTTATCTACTTGTTCTGCGGATGATATTATGGACAGTGGTAAACCCATATGTAATAAACTTTGTAAACTGGAACCTAAACGTTGTGAATGGATTAAGAAAAAACACTGTGCCTTAAATCCCAACGATGAACGCTGTGCATGTATGTTGCGCGCTGCTGATAGCGAGTTTCAAGCTAAGAAACAAATGCTGCTAAAACACGGATATAATCTTCCTGACATGTGTACTAATGAAGTATGTAGCGTGTCTAATGATTTGAGCAATGCATTTTTAACTAACGATGATATCCTAACACAAAGTAAATTAAATTGTGCTGATACAAAATACGACATAAAAATAACAGATATATCAGGTGATAGCAATATAGTTAATGTTGTTCAAGGTGATGGCGGCGATTCAAACGATGGTAATAGTTCAAATGGCAGTTCAAATGGCAGTTCTGGTAGTAATGTAGGAAGCAATTCTAATAATAATACAAGTGGTTATTCTAATACAGTTGTGCAATTTGCCAAATCATATTGGTGGCTGATTCTTATTTTTATTGTTATTATATTGGGTGGAATTGAAATAATGTTAGGAATGCAATCTGATAAAAAAGTAAATAAGACAAGTAGCGAAAGTAATGAAAGTAATGTTGGTAAGTGATAAGTAAGTAATGAAAGTAATGAAAAAAATTAATAAGTCTATAGAGTTACATGTTATTTTTTTGTTATTCATGCCTATCACTTAATATGCTATTTGCAGCTCTTGTGTTCTATTCACATTCATCAAATCTGTAGTATATAGGACTTGTCGATTA
>Ga0210009_1001962_pt1 | contig 16044 bp, 12 predicted proteins | sample CryGeyCG2114_065_FD_185457 | JGI IMG/M metagenome (GOLD analysis project Ga0210009, IMG submission 185457) | Groundwater microbial communities from aquifer - Crystal Geyser CG12_big_fil_rev_8/21/14_0.65 (SPAdes) (version 2) | ecosystem: Environmental > Aquatic > Deep subsurface > Groundwater ... | reverse complement strand
TCGAAACCGAACTGAAGCTGAACATCGCCGCCGAACACCTGGCGATTCTGCGGCGCCATCCATTTCTGCGCTCGCTTTCCGTGGCGCGGGCGCGCACGGTCAGGGTGTACAGCGTGTATTACGATACAGCCGAACTGAAATTGCGCCGCCATGCGATGGCGTTGCGCCTGCGTCGCATCGGCAAACGCTGGGTGCAGACGCTGAAAGGCGGCGGCCAGGCGAGTGCGGGACTGCACCAGCGCGACGAGTGGGAAATGCCCGTCGCCACCGAACGGCTCGATTTCGAAGCGCTGGCCGCGAGTGGCGGCGTCATACCGCATGCGGTGCGCAACCATCTGCAACCGGTGTTCGTCACTGATTTTTCACGCACGATCCGTCTCCTTGATTTCGAAGGGGCAAGGATCGAGCTGGCTATGGATAGCGGCGAAATACGCGCCGGACAATCGGCTTGCCCCATCTCGGAACTGGAACTCGAACTCAAGTCCGGCGAGCCGCTGCAATTATTCAGGCTGGCGCTGGCGCTGCTCGATATTGTACCGTTGCGCGTCGAACACACAAGCAAGGCGGAATATGGCTATCGCTTGTTTACGGCCGGCAATCCCGCGCCGAGCAAGGGCAGCTTCCCGGCAATGCACAAAGCGCAGAACACCACCAGCGCACTGCACGCCATGATTGTTGCCTGCTTGGCGCAGGTGCAGGTCAACGTGCCGGGCGCACTGCTCGAACTGGATGAAGAATACCTGCACCAAGTGCGCGTCGGTTTGCGCCGCCTGCGCGTGGTGCTGGCCATTGTGAGGCACATTTACGACGATCCCGAAGCGGTGGCCTTGCGCGAGCAGGTGGGGCGTTTGTGTGTGGACTTGGGACGTGCGCGCGAATGGGATGTGTTCGTCACCCAGACCTTGGCATCCATCTGTGCCCGGATGCCCGAACATGCCGGGTTGCGTGAAGTGTTACGGGCGAGCGAGCGCAGGCGCAAACAACTGCATGCAGCAACGGTGAATCGTCTTGCCTCGGCTGATTTTCAGCGCATGCTGCTGCGCTTTGGTGCGTGGCTGCACAGCGGGAAGTGGCCTGAACCGGGTATCCCCCTCAAGCGATTTGCGCTGCGTATTCTGGAAAAACGGCACGAACGTGTTCTCGCCCAAGGTGCGGCATCGAGGGATAACCCTGCGCAACTGCATGTTTTGCGTATTGCCTGCAAAAAACTGCGCTACGCTGCAGAGATGTTTGGCTCGTTGTTTGCGGGTGGCGGCAGAAAGGCCTATGTAGCGGAGCTGGCTGCCCTGCAAGATGCCTTGGGTGCGCTGCATGACATCGCGATTGCCGATCCCCTGCTGCACGAGTTGGACAGCAGGCAGCGGCGCGATACACTCGCGCTCATCCGTGGCTGGATTGCACATGATTATGTCGAATGCGTGGCGAAATTCAGCAAGGTTTGGCAACGATTTGTGAATAAAAATGGATTCTGGAACTGATGCTGCTCAGCACAACCGAGTGATCTGCATTTGAAAGGGTAGTGCTGATGAGCAAAAAATTTAAATCCTTGCGGGTCCCCGTCATGCATGGACTGAAAGACATCTGCGCGATGGACATGTTTCTGCCTTATCAAGCTGCGTGTGACGGGCGTTTCAGCGTGACCGCCTTTGGGCGTCTGGCAGCGGCTATCTCGGTGGTGCGCATTGCACTGGTGCAGAAGGATACGCAGATCCCTGATGCCGTCCCGACGCTGGATGCGACGATCGGCGTTTTGTCTGCCGTCCGGGCACGCGGCAATGAAACCAACGAGTGGGAGATCACATCCTGTCGTGCTGGCGGGAATCGAGGTGGCAGAGGCATGCGTTGGAGTGCTTGATGTGGCACTGCTGGCACAGACGGCAACGATATTGCAGGAGCAGTTGGCGCGCGAATAACATCTGGGAAATTCTTCAGGAAGACTGGAGGCGCGACCCAGAGTCGAACTGGGCTAATCGGATTTGCAATCCGGTGCATAACCGCTTTGCTATCGCGCCGTGATGCGTTGCGCCGCTGCTGAAAAAAATAAGGGAAAGCGTAATGCTTTCCCGGAAATTTGGAGCGGGAAAAGAGACTCGAACTCTCGACCTATACCTTGGCAAGGTATCGCTCTACCAACTGAGCTATTCCCGCAAAATTGAGGGTTCGCATTATATGGATTAAACCCATGGTGTCAAGAAAGATGCGAATAAATTTTCACTCTCCCAGTCTTGCTTTACGTCCTCTGTATAATGCGCCGCTCTGTTGGCGCGGCATGATTGATCTTGCCCTCTTCAGGAATGTGCCCGGATGGTGAAATTGGTAGACACAACGGACTTAAAATCCGTCGGAGGGAAACCTCTGTGCCGGTTCGATTCCGGTTCCGGGCACCAAATTCTGGCCACATACTTTCTTGCGGAAAGAGCATTGTGGTCTTTTGTTTGATCCTGTGATGTGTCAATGAATGACAAGATTGAAAAATAGCTATTTTTTTGTTGCAAAACTTGAAAATATCCAGAACAATCCGCCCCGGAGTTGATTCCACCCCATAACGACAAAGGAGAAACGTATGAACCGTAAAGAACTGATTGATGCACTTTCCACCAAGACTGGCAGCAGCAAGGCTGACGCAGACCGTAATATCGCGGCACTGATCGAAATCGTCACCAGCACCTTAAAAAAGGGCGACAACGTTGCATTGGTTGGCTTTGGCACGTTTGAAGTACGCAAACGCGCTGCTCGTATCGGCCGCAATCCTGCCACTGGTGCCGAACTGAAGATCAAGGCTTCCAAGGCTCCCGCTTTCAAGGCCGGTGCGACTTTGAAGGCCGCTGTCAATGGCGTCAAGAAGTAATTACCCCACTCCATTCGCCTGGATCGTGCGCGCTTAATTGCGGCACAATCTTGATGGAATAGTAAAAAGGGTTGAATCATTATGATTCAACCCTTTTTAAATTTTGGCCATTCAGATTTTTTGTAGAGCGCCGATAAAGGTGTGAAGGGGGTATTTCATGCGTTTCAGTGATAACCTGCCATTCGTCACCCCGGCGCCCGCCAGCAATCTGGTACCGATCAATCAGAATTCCAACCGGTACATGAGCAGGCTTCGGTAAACATTTTGCCTGAACTGCCTCCCGCTGAGCGGCGTCTTGCCTGTCGTCGCATCCTCCAGCAGAACGTGTTGATCGAGTTACGTTCCGGGTGGGATCGACGTGGCCACAACCTGTTGCAGGGCGGGGTCGCCGATCATATTGACGAAACGGCCTGAACTATTTCTTGGCCCGGGTCAGAAACACCGTCACTTCTTCGCGATCGTGGTAAAGCTGCTTGGCTTCCAGACGATAACGCATGCCCTTGGCGTTGAGCGCAGTCCGGATCGATTCGAGCGCGGTGTGCAGTGCGGCCACCCGTTTTTTCATTGGCAGTTTGAGGTTGAAAATGGCATGCAGGGTCAGGCCGCCAATGAACCATTCCGTCATCAAGGCAGCAACCCGCTGCGGTTGTTCCACCATGTCGCACACCAGCCAATCCACCGGGCGCTGCGGGCGGAATTTGAAACCATCCTGACGCAGATGTTTGATCGAGGAATGGCTGGCGGCGGCCCCTTTGAGCGGGCCGTTGTCCACGGCAGTCACTTTCAGTCCGCGCTGCACCAGTTGCCACGTCCAGCCGCCGGGCGCAGCACCCAAATCCACCGCCGTCATGTGCGGTTTCAGCCAGAGCGATTGTTCCTTCTTGTCCAGAAACACCTCGAATGCTTCCGCCAGTTTCAGATAAGAACGGCTGGGCGCATCGCTGACCATGCCGACGCGGTGGATGCCGTTGAGTGCGTCGTTGCTGTTGTGGGGGTCGCTACTGGCGATCAGTGCGCGATTTTCCGCAGGGAAGAAGATGTGCAGGCGCGGCAAGCAAGGGTCGTCCACCAGCCTTGTGGCATCGCGCAAAGCATCTTCCAGCAAGGACTGGAAACGCTTGGTAAAGCCGGATAGCGTTTTGCCGTCATTGGTGTCGGGCACTTCCAGATACAGGGCACCAAACTGTTGCGGCTCTGGCGGGAGGGCGGCGAGCAGAGGCGCGAGGCGGTCACGCTCGGGCAGATCGTTCACTTCCCCGTGCAGGCGCAGCAACTGGCGGGCGAAGGCGAGTTGTTTGTAGGACAGCTTGGCTTTGCCTTGGAGGACGAGATAGCCGCTGTTCTCGTCCGCTTCTACAGGTTTGGCTTGCGTCTCTTCCACGCAGTCGTGTTCGAATCCTGGGCGGCAATAGATCAACCAGGAGGGGAGAGTGGGGTTCATTGTTCGTAAGGGCGAAAGCGCGGCAAGTGGATGTGCCAGCGGATTGCTGCCAGGCGGACGACGACGATCGTTCCCATCGCAACGATCACGGCAAGGTGATGATCCATACCCAAACTGTCCAGCGCAATCAACAGCAGCGCACCGGCGAGCGCGGCGGTGGCATAGATGTCGGTGCGGAAGATCAGCGGTACTTCATTGCACAGAATATCGCGGATGACGCCGCCGAACACGCTGGTGATGACCCCCATCAATGCAGCGATGAACCAGTTTACGTGCAGACTCATGGCGATACTTGTTCCTATGACCGTGAACAGTGCCAAGCCGAGGGCATCGGGGAGCAGGAAGAAGTTCTTGGGAATGTTGACTTTGTGCTCGATGAAAAAGGTGAGCATGGCGGCCGTGATGCCGACCACCACGTAGATGGGGTCGTGGATCCAATACACCGGCAGGCGGCCGAGCAGAATGTCGCGCACCGTGCCGCCGCCAATGCCGGCGATCACCGCGATGACGGCTACGCCGAACAAATCGAGCTCGCGCCGTTGCGCCTCCAGCGTGGCGGTGATGGCGCATACCGCAACTGCACATAGATCGAGGATATAGATCAGTCTCATGACATTACCAGTCGAAGGGGCGCGCATTATACGGGGTAGGGTCCGGCGCGGTGGTAGAATCCGCGCCTCGTTTTTCGGGTGGTGTAAATGGTGAGGCGCTTTGATTTGATCGTGTTCGACTGGGATGGCACGCTGATGGATTCGACAACGGTGATTGCCACCTCGATCCAGTCTGCCTGTCGCGACCTCGGCTTGCCAGTGCCAAGCGACGAGGCGGCGCGGCATGTGATCGGCATGGGGCTGGTGCAGGCTTTGCAGCACGCAGTACCGGATGCTCCGGAGACAATGTACGAACCGCTGGCTGAGCGCTATCGCCATTATTTTTTGGCGCAGGATGAATCCATTCCACTCTATGCCGGGGCGGCAGAGACCATTGTTGAATTGCACGAGGCAGGCCATGTGCTGGCGGTGGCCACCGGCAAAAGCCGCAAGGGACTGGAGCGCGCGCTGGACAGCAGTGGGCTGCGCCGATACTTTCAGGCAACGCGCACCGCCGACCAGACCTTTTCCAAACCGCATCCGGCGATGCTGCTGGAACTGATGGATGAACTCGGGGTCGATGCCGGGCGCGTGCTGATGATCGGCGATACCACGCACGACCTGCAAATGGCGATCAATGCGGGCGTCGATGCGGTGGGCCTGACCCATGGCGCGCACCCGGAAGATCAACTACGCGCGTTGCAGCCGCTTGCGTTGCTGGATGATTTTCATGAACTGCACGCCTGGCTGAAGGCCAACGCCTGATACAACAATCAAGGAGAATGGTATGTCCGAACCGATCGAAAACTGGGAACGCAGTGTGCTGGAGAAACTGGCGATGTCCGCCATCCAGGAGCAGCGGCGCGCGCGGCGCTGGGGGATCTTTTTCAAGGCGCTGACCTTCGGCTATTTATTTTTTCTGCTGTTCATGGTCATGGGCTGGGCGAGCGACAAGGGCGACGGCTTGTCCGGCGGCAAGCATACCGCGCTGATCGAGATCAAGGGAGTCATCGCCAGCGACAGTGCAGCCAATGCAGACAATCTCATTGGCAGTTTGCAGGATGCATTCGGTGACAAGCGCACTGCGGGCATTATTCTGCGTGTGAACAGCCCTGGTGGCAGCCCGGTACAGGCCGGATTGGTGAACGACGAAATCCGGCGGCAACGTGCCCTGCATCCCGAAATTCCATTGCATGTGGTGGTGGAAGACATGTGCGCTTCCGGCGGCTACTACATCGCGGCGGCAGCCGATAACATCTATGTCAACCAGGCGAGCATCGTCGGTTCCATCGGTGTGCTGATGGACGGTTTCGGTTTTACCGGCAGCATGGAGAAGCTGGGTGTTGAGCGCCGCCTGATGACGGCGGGTGAGAACAAAGGTTTCATGGATCCCTTCTCGCCGCGCAATCCGAAACACGAGGCCTTCACCAAAGGTTTGCTCGACGATATACACCAGCAGTTCATCGCGGTGGTGAAACAGGGGCGCGGCAAACGCTTGAAGGAAACGCCCGAGATGTTCAGCGGCTTGTTTTGGACTGGCGATAAAGCAATTGAGATGGGCTTGGCCGACGCCATCGGCAGTGTCGATTCTGTAGCACGCGATGTCATCAAGGTTGAAAAGATTGTCGATTTCACCGCACGCGAGAATGTCGTGGATCTCCTGGCGAAGAAGCTGGGGGCGGGGGTGGCCGGCGCGTTCCCTGGATTCGGCGCACAGATGGGCGGCGTGACGCTACGTTAATTCGGTCAGCAATTCGTCCAGCTTGGTGAGCGGCGGCAGGCATTGCGTGCCGCGACACAACCATGCAGTTGTAGTCGGGCTGATCGGTTTGTCCAAAGAGTGGGGCAACCCCGCTTGATTACCCGTCAACACGATGACTAGCAATCGCGGCATATAGCTCTCCGCTACAGCCGTTCGCCAGGCGGCTGTTTCTTTTGCATCGCCGCAAAGCACCAATAACGAGGGTGGCTTCAGCCATTCATCCAGCGCGCCGCACAAACTGCTGAAGTGGCTGGCCGCCCGCTGCATGGCGGGGTAGAACAATTTCAGACAGCGTTCCGCCGCCTCCGCATAGCGTGCGTCGCCGGTTAAAACCGCCAATCGAATCAGGGCTTGCGCTGCGATACCGTTGCCGCTCGGGGTAGCATTGTCTTGCCCGTTTTTGTTGCGCTGGATGAGTGCCTCGTGGTCGTGGCTGGTGAAGAAGAAAGCGCCATCCTTCTCATCCTCGAAGCGCTCCAGCAAGGCATCGGCAAGTTGTACGGCAAAACTCAAGTCAACGGAGCGGAGCTCGGTCTGCGCCAATTCCAGTGCCGCATTGAGCAGAAACGCATGGTCATCCAGATAAGCATTCAGGTGCGTCTTGCCATCCTTGTGGGTGGCGAGCAGTTTGCCGTCCTGCCATAAAGTGGTGCGCACGAAATCCATCGCACCCTGCGCCGAACGCAACCAGTCGTCGCGCCCGAATATGCGCGCCGCCTTTGCCATGCCGGCGATCATCAGGCCGTTCCAACTGCCGAGGATCTTTTCGTCGCGGCCGGGGCGGACGCGCTGTGCGCGTGCGGCAAATAGTTTGTCTTGTGCCGCAGTCAGGAGGGTGGATGCATGGGATTGGTCGAGTTGCAACTGCCTGGCGATTTCACTCAACGGTTTGCTCACACGCAGATTCCAGGCATGGTGCTCAAAATTTGGGGGACGGTCCAAGCCGTAATAGGCTGCGGTCACGGCAAATTCATCAGCCGTCAATAGCTCGCGAATCTCATCGCGCTGCCACACATAAAACTTGCCTTCTTTGTGTTCCGAATCGGCATCGAGCGAGGCGTAGTAGCCCCCGGATGGGGATTTCATCTCGCGCATCACCCAGCCCGCGGTCTGTTCCACCACATGCGCAAAAGATGGATCACGGCTGCTCAACCACCCATCGCAGTACACACCGAGCAGCAGTCCGTTGTCGTACAGCATTTTCTCGAAGTGCGGGATATCCCAGACATCGTCCACACTGTAGCGGCAGAAACCGCCGCCGAGCTGGTCATACAGGCCACCCAGTGCCATCTGTTGCAGGGTGAACAGGGCGGCATGGCGGGTCTGTGTATCCTGCCTGGCATGGGCTTGCCGCAATAGCAGATCCAGTTCCGCCGGATGCAAAAACTTCGGCGCACCGCCGAATCCGCCGTGGACCGGATCGAAATCCGCGTTGAGTTGCTGCAGCGCCATGGTGATTGGAGTGCTGTCTAGCGTGACATCATCTTTGCTTTTTTCCGGCTGCCAGGCAGCGAGTGCGGCGATGACTTGTTGCCCCTGTGTTGCCAACTCGCTGCGTTTGTCGTGGTAGGCAGCCGCCACGCGCAGCAAAAGTTCGGGGAAGCCGGGCAAGCCATAGCGTGCCTGTTTGGGGAAATATGTACCGCTGTAGAACGGCGTGCCGTCCGGTGTGAGGAATAGGGTCAACGGCCAGCCGCCACTGCGCTGGCTCAGTAAATAGTGGGCGTTCTGGTAGATCTGGTCGAGATCGGGACGTTCCTCGCGGTCCACCTTGATGTTGACGAAATGCTCGTTCATCACGGCGGCGACCGCAGCATCCTCGAACGATTCATGCGCCATCACATGGCACCAATGGCAGGCGGAGTAACCGATGGAAAGCAGGATGGGCTTGTCCTGCGCGCGGGCGAGTTGCAGCGTTGCGGCCTGCCACGGATGCCAGTCCACCGGGTTGTTGGCATGCTGCAACAGGTAGGGGCTGGTTTCGTTGGCGAGATGGTTGGACATCAGAGCAACGGTTTCAGGATGGAGAGGACGTTGCGCATGATGTGCGGTTGCGCGCTGGCATCGGGATGGAGATTGTCAGCCTGGAATTGCCCCGGTGCGATGCCTTCCAGCATGAAGGGAACCAGCGCAATCTGATGCTGTTGTGCCAGTTTGGGGTAGAGTGACCGAAAGCGCCGGGTGTAATCCGGCCCGTAATTCGGCGGGAGCTGGATGCCGAGCAGCAGCACTTTGCTCTTCGCCTGCTTGGCCTGATTGATGATCTGATGCAGATTCTTTTCGATCTCGGTGAGTGCGGAACCGCGTAATCCATCGTTCGCCCCCAACTCAAGGATCACCACAGCGGGCTTATGTTCCTGCAATGCTCTGCCGATACGCCGCAATCCTCCCGCAGTCGTTTCGCCACTGATGCTGGCATTGACCACTGCAAACTGCGGGTGGGTCTTTTTCAATTCCAGCTGCAATAAATTTACCCATGAATCGGTGCGCGCAATGCCATAGCCGGCTGATAAACTGTCGCCAAAGACGAGAATACTCTGTGCGGAGTGGGCGCTGTTCACCAGTGCCAGCGCAAAGACCAGAGAAATGATTTTGAGGAAGGTATTCATGGTATCAATTGTGCGTGCATCGGGTCTTACCAGGCAAGTCATGAGCGGCGATAGCCCCCTCACTATCCTGCACGATATCAGTTTCGAGGTGGCGGCAGGCGAGAGCATCGCCATCGTCGGTCCTTCCGGCTCCGGCAAGTCCACCCTGCTTGGCCTGTTGGCCGGGCTGGATACGCCGAGCAGCGGCAGTGTGCAATTAAATGGAATCGACCTGTTCGCGCTGGATGAGGATGGGCGCGCCCGTCTGCGCGGAGAGTTGGCGGGTTTCGTGTTCCAATCATTTCAATTATTGCCCGCCTTGAGCGCGCTGGAGAATGTCATGCTGCCGCTGGAACTGGCAGGCAGCAAAGATGCGCGCGAGCGCGCCCTGTTGTCGTTGCAGCAAGTCGGTTTGAGTACACGCGCCCACCACCGGCCGCAACATCTTTCCGGCGGTGAGCAGCAGCGGGTCGCCTTGGCACGCGCTTTTGTCACAAGGCCCAAGATACTGTTTGCCGACGAGCCCACCGGCAATCTCGATGCCGCCACCGGGGCGCAAGTGATCGATCTGATGCTTGAACTCAACCGTGCACAGGGCACGACCTTGATTCTGGTGACGCACGATGCGGCATTGGCAGGGCGCTGCGCCAGACAGCTGCGGCTGGAAGCGGGGAGCATGGTGCAGTGACAAATTCCTCACACTCCGCCGCCGCTTCGCCGCTGTTGCATGTCGATCGACTGACCGTGCGTTTGCATGCGGGCGCAGTAATCGTGGATGGCATTTCGTTCGCTATCCACGCCGGTGAGACCTTTGCCCTGCTTGGTGAATCGGGTTGCGGCAAGTCGATGACGGCACTCGCGCTGATGCGGCTGTTGCCGGATGGGGTGGCACAGACGGGCGGCGCGGCGCGTATGGAGGAGGTGGCGCTGTTCGACTTGAGCGAACGCGAAATGCGCCGGGTGCGCGGCGGTCAAATGGCGATGATCTTTCAGGAACCGGGATTGAGCCTGAATCCGGTAATGACCGTGGGTGAGCAAATCGCCGAGGTGCTGGTGCTGCACCGTGCACTGCGCGGTGCAGACGCACACCAGGAATGTATCGGATTGCTCGATCAGGTCGGTATCCCCGATGCGGCGCGGCGTATCAACGAATACCCGTTTCAGCTTTCCGGCGGGATGAAGCAGCGCGTGATGATTGCGATGGCCTTGGCCGGCAATCCGCAGCTGCTCATCGCCGACGAGCCGACCACCGCACTGGACGTGACGATCCAGGCGCAGGTTTTGCACCTGTTGCGTGATACCCAGGAAAAAAGCGGCATGGCGCTGCTGCTGATTACGCATGATCTTGGTGTGGTAGCGGAGAATGCGCATCGCATCGGCGTGATGTATGCGGGACAAATCGTCGAGCGGGCATCGCGCGCGCAATTGTTTGCACAACCTTTGCATCCCTACACGCAGAAACTTTTTGCCGCCATGCCGGATGCGATGCGGGCAGGGCAGCCCTTGAGCGCCATTCCCGGCAGTGTGCCGCCGCTGGGCAGTATCGAGCAGGGCTGCCGTTTTGCACCGCGCTGCGACAGGGCATGGCCGTTGTGCCATGAGCAAACCCCGGAATGGACGGTGGTGGCTGCAGGGCAGGGCGTGCTGTGCCACATTTATGGGGAAGGGAGAAAGGGGAAGGGGGAAGGCAAAGTTCGTGATGGCGGCGAGGCAAAGAGTGTTTCTGTGGCTAACCCTTCTCCTTTTTCCCTTCTCCCTTCTCTCTTGCAGGTTGAAAACCTGCAAGTCCATTTCCCAATCCGCAAAGGCCTTCTGCAACGTGTGGTCGGCCAGGTGAAGGCGGTGGACGGCATCTCGCTGTTGATTCCGGAGGGGCGCACGCTGGCGCTGGTCGGCGAATCGGGCTGTGGCAAGACCACCTTGGGCAAAGCCTTGTTGCGCCTGATTCCAGCCACGGCGGGCAGTGTGCGTTTCGCGGGCAATGAATTGATCGGGACGAATACCTCGCGCGCCGCGCTGCAAATGGTGTTTCAGGACCCGTATGCCTCACTCAATCCAAAAATGCGAGTAGCGGAGATACTGGAAGAGGGTATGAGCGCACTGCATATTGGTGCCGACAGTACAGCACGACAGGCACACATTGACGAGCTGCTGCAACGCGTAGGGATGGCACTCGACAGCAAATGGCGCTATCCCCATGAGTTTTCCGGTGGCCAGCGCCAGCGCATCGCCATCGCGCGGGCGCTGGCTGTGTCCCCACGCCTGCTCATTTGCGACGAACCGACCAGCGCGCTGGATGTGTCGGTGCAGGCGCAGATATTGAATCTGCTGAAGTCTTTGCAAGACGAGTTGGGGTTAAGTTATCTTTTCATCACGCACAACCTTGCAGTGGTGGAATATCTGGCGCATGAGGTGTGTGTGATGTATCTGGGGCGCATCGTCGAACACGGGACGACCGTTGATGTGATGCATGCTCCCAGGCATCCCTACACCCAGGCGCTGTTGTCTGCGGTACCGCGTATCGATGGTGAGGGCAGGGCGTACATCCGGTTGGAAGGCGATCTGCCATCCCCTGCCAACCCGCCATCCGGCTGCCATTTCGCCCCGCGTTGCCCGCATGCAATGGCGGTCTGCGCAACGTGCTATCCGGGCGTCAGCGCAGTGGGCGGGGAAGGTCATATTGTGCATTGCCATCTCTACCCGAATCAGCCGATAAGAATTGACAATTTAGGTGTTAAGGCATAGAAGGATCACGTGATATTCGTGCGGTCAAAGACCCCCGGATATTGGAAGCAGATATCTATATTAACCAACCTTAAGGAGCGCGTCATGAGCACGAAATCAGTGAATTCATCCTTTGATGCCAGCAGGGATAAACTGGCACAAGACCTGCGTACAGTCGTCGCGGACACGGAGGATTTGTTGCGGGCAACGGCTGATCAAGCGGGCGAGAAGGCTGCGGCGTTGCGCGAGCGGGCACAAGCCAATCTGGCGTTAGCCAAGGCGCGTTTGGTTGAGACTGAACAAGCTGCAGTGGAGCGAACCAAAGTTGCGGCACAGGCGACCGACGAGTACGTGCATGAGAATCCTTGGTATGCGGTGGGTGTTGCGGCAGGTGTTGGACTCCTGTTGGGAATGCTGATCGGACGCGAACGCTAGATTATGGGGGGAGGCGGGTTTGTTTGCTTCCCTGAAACGCGTGTGAGATGGGATTTGGGGGTGTGGATACCGCCATCTTGATGCAATGAAGTCGAAACTAACTTCAAACTTCAGGGAGGGATGCCTCAACGGCTGTAGGTAACGGTATCACGCTTAGCCATGGTGTGTTTCACCAGCTTTTGTGCGGTAATCTCTTTTGTTGTCATGCGCTTGGCTGTGAGTTTGCCTGAACTGCCGGGCATGATGGTGAAGCGCTGGCCGATGCGTAGTCGATGGCTGTTCTTGTTCATGGCGACCAAGCTGTTTTGGCTGACACGGAACTTGCGCGCGATGCCGGAGATCGTGTCCCCCTTGCCTACCACATAGACTAAACCGGACATCTCTTGCACCGCAGTAGCGTGCATATTGAATGGTGAAAATTCCTCGCTTGTACCATTTTCGCTTACCGGTACCAGCAAAGTTTGCCCGTTACTTAGCACGGCATAGCGTGACAAGCCGTTTGTTGTGCGCAGTTGTTCCAGTGGGATATCGAAGCGTTTGGCAATCCCGGCAAATGTTTCCCCTTTTCTGCTTTCGTAAGCACGCCAGGAAACCAGGCGCTGTTCGCTTTTTTCCAGATTGCTGCGAAAAGTCTCGATCTTATCCGCCGGTAACAGCAACATCTCCGCTTGGTCTTGCAAAATCACCGGCCGGTTGTGCCCGGGATTAAGAGCAAGGAATTCTTCCATTGAGACTTCAGCCAGTTCTGCCGCGATCTTTACATCCATAGGTTCGGGAGGGGTGACGGCAGCGAAGTAGGGACGGTTCGGAATCTCATGCAACACCAACCCAAAGCGCGCCGGATCGCTGACGATATGCTTGATGGCGAGGAGTTTAGGCACATAGTTGCTCGTTTCGCGCGGCATTTTCAGATGCAAATAATCAGTTGGCTTGCCGCGCCTGCGATTGGTTGCCTGCGCCCGCGCAACGGCATTCTCGCCCCAGTTATAGGCAGCCAGCGCCAGGTGCCAATCGCCGAACTGGTCGTGCAGTTTCTGCAGATAATCCAGCGCGCCATTGGTGGCACCGATGATGTCGCGCCGACCGTCGTACCACCAGTTCTGCTCCATGCCGAAATTTTTTCCGGTTGAAGGAATGAACTGCCAGATACCAGACGCACTGGCAACCGAGTTGGCTCCGGGATTGAAAGCGCTCTCGATGATGGGGAGCAGTGCGATCTCCGCCGGCATGCCGCGCCGTTCGACTTCTTCAGTGATGTGAAACAGATAACGTTTTGCGCGTTCGCTCATGCGCAGGACATAGTCGGGATGGCTGGCGTACCATTTTTCATGGCGTTTGATGAGCGGACTGTCCAAGTCATTCATGCGGAAGCCGTTGCGGATGCGCTGCCAGACATCCTCCTCCGGCAGAGCAATCATTTCAGGATACTGTTCGGGAAACTGTACCTGTTCAGCCATATCGTCGGCTGTTTCTACTTGCGGTGTTTGCAGGACATATTCCGGTGCTACGATCATCGCCTCACGGATCGGTGCCGGGGTCTGTGTCTGAATTTCTGTTGTGGCGAGAGGGGTTTCCTCTATTATCTCTGCGCGCGCAGGCGATGCCCACACAATATAAATCAGGGACAGCAACGCGATGCGTGCCGTCCCTGTAATTAATGCATGATTAAAGGATGTGCTCAATGTCTGCATCTCTGTTGGCTTTTTATAACGCCGACAGTTTACCGCACAATGTGCTGAAATTGCGTCTTCATCGAAATCCGGCTCGAATCACTTGATGACTTCTTTCAGCTGTTCAAGGATTGCAGGATTTTCCAAAGTGGAGACATCCTGGGTAATTTCCTCACCCTTGGCGATTGCGCGCAACAAGCGACGCATGATCTTGCCGGAACGGGTCTTGGGCAAGTTCTCTCCGAAACGGATCTCATCGGGCTTGGCGATCGGGCCAATCTCTTTACTGACCCAGTTACGCAGTTCTTCTGCCAATTTCTTCGCCGCCACCGCATCTGCCGGGCGCGCGCCCTTGAGCACGACGAATGCAACGACCGCCTCGCCTTTAAGTTCATGCGGTTTGCCGACGACAGCGGCCTCGGCCACTAACGGGTTGGCGACCAGTGCGGACTCGATCTCCATCGTGCCCAAGCGGTGACCGGAAACGTTCAGCACATCGTCGATACGTCCCATGATCCAGAAATAGCCGTCTTCGTCGCGGTGGGCGGAGTCTCCGGCCAGATAGGCGCCTTTCATCTCTGCCGGGAAATAGCCTTTTTTGTACCGCTCCGGATCACCCCAGATCGTGCGAATCTGTGATGGGAATGGTTTTTTGATGACGAGGAAGCCGCCGTGCTTGTCATGAACTTCATCACCCGCCTCATTGACGATAGTGGCCATGATGCCTGGCAGGGGCAGGGTGCAGGTACCGGGCTTGATCGGCATCGCGCCCGGCAGGGGGGCGATCATGTGGCAGCCGGTCTCGGTTTGCCACCAGGTGTCAACGATGGGGCAGCGCGATTTACCAACCACAGTGTAGTACCACATCCACGCTTCGGGATTGATCGGTTCACCCACCGTACCCAATATACGCAGACTGGACAGGTCGTACTTGTCGGGCAGGTCGGCGCCCAGTTTGATCAGTGAGCGGATCGCGGTTGGAGCGGTGTAGAAGGTGGTGACCTTGTGATCCTGGATCATCTTCCAGAAACGCCCGGCATCGGGGTAGGTCGGTACACCTTCGAAGATAACCTGGGTCGCGCCCATCGCCAGAGGGCCGTAAGTGACATAGGTGTGGCCAGTGACCCAGCCCACGTCTGCGGTGCACCAGAATACATCGCTTGGCTTGTAGTCAAAGACCCATTCCATGGAAACCATTGCTCCCAGCAGGAAACCTCCGCTGGAATGTTGTACCCCTTTTGGCTTGCCGGTGGAGCCGGAAGTATAAAGGATAAAGAGCGGGTGTTCCGCGCCCACCCATTCAGGTTCGCAGGATGAGGATTGACTGTTGAACAAGTCGTGATACCAGACGTCGCGGTCATCATCCCAGGCGATATCGCCTCCAATACGGCGATAAACGACAACCGTGTGGACCGCCTCGCATCCGCCGAAGGTCAGTGCCTCGTCCACCGCCGGTTTCAGTGCTATTACCTTGCCGCCCCGGAACTGGCCATCGGCGGTAATTACTGCGACGGCTTGGGCATCGGTGATGCGCTCGTGCAGACTTTTGGAAGAAAATCCGCCAAAGACGACTGAATGGATCGCGCCAATGCGTGCGCAGGCCTGCATGGCAACCACCGCCTCGACGCTCATTGGCATGTAAATAACAACGCGGTCACCTTTTTTGATGCCGCGCAACTTGAGCCCATTGGCGAACTGGCAGACCCGGCCATGCAACTCGCGATAGCTGACATGGGTGACTTTGCCATCGTCGGCTTCGAAGATGATCGCGGTCTTGTCAGGTTGGGTAGACAGATGTTTGTCGAGGCAGTTGTAGGAAACGTTCAATTCGCCATCCTCGAACCACTTGTAAAAGGGGGCATTGCTTTCATCCAGCGTCTTGCTAAATGGCTTTTTCCACAGGATGTAGTCGCGGGCCAGTTTTGCCCAGAAGCCGGCATAGTCCTTTTCCGCAGCAGCACAGAGCGCTTGGTAGGCGGCCATTCC
>Ga0210009_1001959_pt1 | contig 16050 bp, 18 predicted proteins | sample CryGeyCG2114_065_FD_185457 | JGI IMG/M metagenome (GOLD analysis project Ga0210009, IMG submission 185457) | Groundwater microbial communities from aquifer - Crystal Geyser CG12_big_fil_rev_8/21/14_0.65 (SPAdes) (version 2) | ecosystem: Environmental > Aquatic > Deep subsurface > Groundwater ... | reverse complement strand
CCTTCACCATCTAGGTCTTTTATGCATTTCAATATGCTTTCGACACTAGTGTTCAGGATCTTCTCGGCTTGTTTGTAGTCCGGAGCTTTCACTTTCAGTTTGTATTTGCCTGCGCCAAGATAGCCGACATCTACATCTTTTGTGTTATTGATCAGTATGTCTTTCACTATATCAATCCCATCGCTTGCGTATGTGACCAATGATAGGATGCCTCCAATTTGCACTTCGGGCGGTTTTATCCTCTGTTTGATCAATTCTTCAAGATCATCAGCTATTTTCTTTGCTATGCCAAACTTCTCTAATGAAAGCCCATGCAATGCCACTTCTTCAAAACAATCATAGAGTCCATCATATTCCTCGAATATCTTTTCTTTCAATTCAAAATACAATTTCTGGAAATCAAGTTTGGCTTTTTTTGCCACAAGTTCGACGATTTTCTCAGATTTCTGCTCTAATTTTATTTCTTCTAATTTTTTCCGTCTCTGAGAATCATTGACTCTTCTCAATGATAAGTCGACATGACCTCTTTCTGTATTGACTCTGAGAACTTTGCATATTATCTTCTTTCCTTCCTGGACATAATCCCTGAGATTCCTGATCCTTCCAGGACTTACTTCAGATATGTGAAGGATTCCAGTGATCCCATATTCATCGATCTTGATGAAGACAGAATGATGATGTATATTATTTACTGTGCATATGACTATTTCTGATTCTTCTGGTAATCCTTCCTTCTTGTACAGCATTTTATTCTAGCACTTCCAATATTCGGGCTTTGATCTGTGCTTTTCCGCCTGTTGGTGATGCAAGGACTTTTCCGCATACTAAGCAATTTACCTTTATTGAGGCTTTGCCGAATACGATCTGTTCATTCTTGCATTTTGGGCATCTGATCTTGATGAATTTACTGTTTGGTTCTGGCCTGACATTCGCCATTTTTATTATTCCTCCTTATAATCATGACTAAGTCACAGAAATTATATCCTTAATTTCTGGGACACAGAAAATGCCCTTTATAAATTTCATCTTAAAAGATGGCATTTTCTAGTATGATGATTCTTATGTGTGTGGAACTGGGTACTATTTAAATGTTTTTCTGTCGGTTTAATATTTAAAGCTCACATACTGCAAAATTATATAATCATAGGTCATTTCTACTATTTTGGGGTCCTACATGGAACGCATCGAGAAGATTCTTGCAGTGATAGCAGACACAAAAGGGGAATATATCCTGAAAGCAGACGATATCACTGTGAAGTACAAGAGAGGAAAAGGTCTTATCACAGAGGATTCGACAAAGTACAAAGTTCAGAAAGAAGAAGATTCATTGATTCTTACAAGAAAAAGGACAATCGATGATATGGTCATGGAAGCAGACAGGATCGCATCAAGAAGGGATTATCCGTTGATTGAGTCTTCTTTCTCAAGATCCGGCGGGATGCTTGTGAAAAAGTGGAGTAAAGACGATGCAAGCATAGTACAGACCATTTCAAAGAATCGCATCACTGGAAAATGGCAGTTGGTCATCAAAGATGGCGATATAGAACAATCATATGGATTCTCATCTCAAGTGAAATATGAATTTAGGGATGAAAAGCTTATCGAGGTCCCTGGACTTTTGGAGTGCGCAGGCAATACAGGCAAGAAAACAAATCTTGATTCATTCTATGGGAACTCACCGGAACTGAAAAAATTGTATTCGCGCATCCCGGCTCTCAAGCATAATGTCTCATTCAATTTCATGCGTTCGTTCGGCGGCGGCCTATTGAACGGGTCCCTTGGGGGCACCATACTCAGTTTTCTTGGTCAGAAATCATGGTATATGATCGGAGCCATGATGACAACAAACTTCGCGATCTGGTTTGGCGAATCCTTCTTTACAAAAGTTGGGAAGAAGATGATCTCTAGCCATTCTCCGGCATCGCAGTCATCAAAGCTCAGCAAGCACCTTGAATATTCAGATCCTCTGACTACGCTTCATTCAGTAGTCGCATTGTCGCGTTTCGAAGAAGAGCTCTACAACACGATGAAAAGGTCCGGCGGCGATCATAAGGCCACATACCAGATGAATTATGTCAGTAGGAAGAAAGAGCTGCTTGATGACCGGACGAAGATGGCAGGATTTCTTGACGACAATCTAGAAAGCCTGCTAAAAAAAGTCACGACGATCGACAGACGGGTCATCGCAGACAATGCGAAGATGTGGTTTGATTCTTATGGAAGATATGATCTTCTTGATCCCAGAAAGAGGGTAGGGCTTGAAATTTTTCTCTGCCAGCAATATCCTGATCTTGTAGTCGATGGGACAGCAGATGGCATCGATGGTCATTATGATCTTTGGGGGACACGGAAGCTTCTTGAAAGACGGATCTCTTCAGCGCTCAGGGACCCATCACATGGTGAGATGGAGAAGATAATCAACAATGGTGTGCGTTATATCGATATAGCGGTCGATACAAATGTCGCGATATCCGGTCTGAATATCGGCTTCGGCGGCGCTGCATGGCTTGGACAATATCTTGGATTCTTTGGGACCAATCCTGCTGTAGCAAGTGTCTATCTTGCGTTCTTCCTTGGCCGCGGTCTGCTTAGCGGATTCGCCATGGCTGGTGGGAACAGGATAAGGCAATTAGTCAGTCTTGAAGTATATCGTCGTAGCTTAGAAAAAGATGCATATGCCGACGCGAACAGCGCGATAACAGAATATACTTCTATAAATTCAAGGCGGATGCAGATCGGCGCAGCGCTAGGGAATGGGATTGCATTCGGTTCGCTCGCTCTTGCGCCAGCCACAGGAGGAGCTTCATTGATCGCCACCGCTCTTGTTGGCGCTGGCTGCTATGGATATGGCTTATATCATTATTCTAAATGGAAGAAAAAGATAAAGAAGCAGTTCTCTGAGAAGTGATTATTGCCAATCCTTCTTCAGCACTTCTTCTGTTGTGATAAGTTTCGCGCCTTGTCTCACCATCTCATCGAGCGCTGTTTTCTCGCCCTCTGGTGTGATCCCTTTGATCGCATCTGTGATAACATAAGTCTCGATGTTTCTATGTATCATGCCGATCACTGCCGCTTTCACGCAATAATCTGTCGCGACACCATATACTACTGCCTGCCGTGGTACAGAACCAAGAAGAATCTCGGTTGAGTTTATATTATCAAATACATCATAGCCTTGCTTCTCAAAGAAGATATTCTGATCACTGATTCCGAGCTTGCGCAGGAATTCAAGTGAATAGTCAAATGAATTTGTCAAGAACTCGGCTTTGACACCTGTCTCAAAGATCTTTTTTTGACCGATTGTTCCATCCATACAATGATCTGGGAATGGCCCGCCGTTTTTGGCAAGTTCTGCATCTGAATCAAAATGCCTGTCGACAGAACCCATTATTTGTATTTTATTGTTAATTGCATATTGAGTCAATAATGTCAGATTCGGAATGATGCTTTCTGCCTTTGGTACATATAACGCACCATCGCTTCGCATAAAGTCATATTGAGTGTCCACGTCAAAAAATGTCGTTCGCATGATAATCACCTTGTTGGTGTTAAGTATACACTAACAAATATATAAATGTTTCGCATAACTGCTATGATTCTGGAAAGCCTAATCACTCACAACCGATCCTTGAAGAAATTATATCCGATCATCTTGTAGGCGAGCTTCGCCGCAGTGAAATCCGGCGCATGAAGACCATCTATCGGAGCGAGCTCGACGACATCGAACCCAACGACATGTTTATGCCTAAACACGAGTTTCAAAATATCAAGCGCCTCAAACCATGTAAGGCCTCCAGGTTCCGGAGTCCCAGTCGATGGCATTATAGATGGATCAAGTCCATCTATATCGAATGTGATGAACACATGGTCTGATAGGCAGTCGAGCATCTTCTTCATCCAGTTAGGATCATTTCGCATCCGCCAGACATTGAAAATCGAATGTTCCATGCTATTCTCTTTGATAAAATCCATCTCTTCAGAGTCCTGGCTTCTTATGCCGACCTGCGCGGTCTTGCAGCCCATCTCGACAATACGTCGCATTACACATGCATGTGAATACTGCGATCCGTCAAATTCGTCTCTAAGATCAGAATGCGCATCGAATTGAAGCACAGAAAGATCGGGATATCGTTCTTTGAGCGCAGCCGCATATCCAGAACTGATAGAATGTTCTCCACCAAGCACGCAGAGGAACTTGTCGTCATCGACAAATTTCTTCACATGCTCTCTAAGTCCTTTGACAGTCGCTTCAGGATCATTCTTGCCCGTGAACTCCTTTAATGTGTGGATCCCGATCTCGCATGGCACGCAGTCAAGCTCTTCGTCATAGAGTTCCATGTTCTGCGAAGCTTTGATCATATTCCCTGGACCTTTCGCAGTGCCTTTGCCATAGCTCACAGTCCCTTCATATGGGACCGGAAGTACCACGACCGCTGCTTTGTCATAGCTTGAAAATTCGGGCATAAGCCCACCAAAATTATCTGGTGTATCTGTCATGTATGGAAATGGGGATGAGAAAGATATAAAGTTTTTGGAGTTGATGCAGTGGTCTGTGATGAGCACTATGTCCCTTATTTTTCAGCCCCAACCTGGATCGATATCAAAGGGCAGCTTTGTATTCAATCAGTGCACGCTGCATCCAGCAGTGTGCTCTGCAAATAAAATCAAGAATTCATTGTCCAAAAGTCCATTGCACAGAATAGACTATGGCGCATCATGTTTTCGTCTGACATATGTCATGAAAGAGAACTTTTCCCTGTCATCAGTGCTGACTAGTTCCCAGACAGATTCATCGATCTTAGGAAAGAATGTGTCTCCTTCATATTCGCCTTTCACACGAGTCAGCTCGATTCTGTCAGCGAACTTCATCCCTTCTTCATATACGCGCTGACCGCCGATGATGAAAGCAAGACCCTTGCAATATCTGATCGCATCTTCTAAAGAACTTTTTATAACCACGCCTGCTTCATTGAAATCCGGACTTCGTGTCAGGACGATATTCTCTCTTCCCGGCAACGGCCTGCTGCTTGATGGCAGAGATTCATAGGTCTTTCTGCCCATGATGCATGGATAGCCAAGAGTCATCTGCTTGAATCTCTGGAAATCTTCTTTGAAATGCCATGGGATCTTCCCACCTTGTCCAATCACACCATTCTCTGCTGCGGCGACGATTATAACGAGCTCTTTCATTTTGTTTTTACCTATGGTCTTCTTTGAGGCTCGAATCCATCTTGCTGCGGCGTTTGGCGCGCTCAGGATCTTGTTATTTTTCACACAGCGACATCGAACTTGATCCTGTCATGCGGATCATAATCCTCGACTTTGGAATCCTCATGCTTCCAGTCGAATATCGAAGTGAACTTCTCTGTCTTCAATCTTGGGAGTCTCCTCGGTTCTCTTGAGAGCTGTTCCTTAAGTCCATCTATGTGATTCTCATATATATGTGTATCAGCGAGGAAGCCGACAAGCTTGCCTTCTTTGAAATCGGATTCTTTTGCAAGCAGGTGCAGTAGCAATGCATAGCTTGCTATGTTGAACGGCAGGCCAAGCGCAACATCGACAGATCGCTGGTTCCACAGCAGATTCAGCTTGTCGCCGATCACAGTGACCTGGAAGCCATAATGGCATGCGGGAAGCGCCATATGGGGTAGATCGACGGGATTCCATGCGCTGACTATCATCCGCCTGTCCATCGGGTTCTTCTTGAGCATATCCACAAGCCCTTTTATCTGATCCACACCTTTGCCGATCGGTGCTTTGTCATATGCATCATACCCGGCGCCGAAATTGCGCCACTGCCAGCCATAGATCGGACCAAGATCCCGTTCTTCTGCCATCTTCTGCTTTGTCTCTTCATCATGCCCGTAAGGTACTTTCTTTGGTGTGCACCATCCATTCCAGATGAAATTCTTCCTGTCTTTCAACCATTGTTTGTCTGTGATGCCCTTTAGAAAGAATTCAAGTTCTGATGCGACCAGCCGGAACGGCACCTTCTTTGTCGTCAGCAATGGGAATCCCTCTGACATATCATGTTGGTACATGGCGCCGGCGATAGCAAGAGTACCGACTCCTGTCCTGTTGTCTTTTACTATGCCGTTGTCTAGAATGTCTTTTACGATATCAAGATATGCTTTCAAATTAATCCACCCCTTTGTTATAGACTCTGAATCGCCTCGCTCTTATATTTTTTTCTGGTATCTATTATCTGAATCAGAAACTTTATATTTCATATGTGCGTTCACTTTTTCTAGAAAGGGGTGTAAGTATCTATGTCTAAAAAAGAGGGCAAGGGCAAGTTCGTCATGGTAGATGGGCTTGATGGAAGCGGCAAAGGAGTCATAGTCACAGGACTGCAGAAGTGGGCCGCAAAGAACAATCTGAAGGTATTTGATCTAAGAGAACACTGCAAAAAGCATCTTGACCTGCCAGAAGTTGATGATCTGGACTGCGATGTCATTCTGTCAGCAGAACCCACATATTCTCATGTCGGGCGAGTCATAAGAGAAGAATTGATAAAAAATTCAGATACTCGGAAATATTCTGGCCATATCACCGCACATGCATTTTCACTTGATCGTAAGGTCCTCTACAAGAAAGTCATTCTTCCCGCGCTTGAACGCGGAATCCATGTGTTCCAGGAAAGAGGAGTGATCACTTCACTTGTCTATCAGCCCATGCAGATGGAAGAGATGCTTGTCGGCCAGATACTTGGTATGCCAGGCAACAAGTTCGCAATGGAGAACGCGCCGGATCTATTAGTCGTCACCATGCTTGAGCCAGAAGAAGCGATCCATCGCCTTGCGCATAGGAACAGCAAGCAGGATGATCACATATTCGAGAGACTCGAGTTCCAGAAGAAAGTCAAGGACCGTTATACAAGCGACTGGCTACGTGAGCTCTTTGAGAAGAACGGATCTATCGTGCATTATTTCGACACATCTTCACCGATGACGCCAAAAGACACAGAAGACGGCGCCATAAGATTGTTCGAAGATTTCATGAAGAATCATTGAATCAATTTTCATGCTTGACATCATAATAGACGATGAAGCATTCTTTATGATCTTTCACATTGACAAATCGATTCAGCCTGTTCTTGACTTCTTCGATCAGCAATGTCGGTTCTAATTTTTTGTCATAAGAGATAGATGTATAGTTTATCTTCGAGAATGATGCGAATTTGTCTGGTTTCTTCACAAGGTCAAGATTCTCATTTAAGACCATATTCTCTCCATCCTTCTTGAAGAATTTTTTTCTCTTGAGCGCTCCGACAGATGTCTTGAAAGTCGACACAGAAGAGCACACCTTCTTTAGTGTGTCCATATCGAATGTCTCCATCCGAAGAGCCGCTTCAAGGACGATCAGTTCGTCTTTGTTGAGACCATTCAGGTTCGGTACAATCAGTGTCTCTTTCTCTTCTAGGTTTCTGACGATGCTTCCCTTTTTGAGCTCTACCAATATTCCGAAATCCTTCCCTCTCCATTCACATATGACTTTGACTGCTGGTATCAGAAAAGTATTGATCTCTTTTATCTTCTTCTCAGACATCAGGTGCAGATCTTTCTTTGTCACTTTTGGCTTGATGATCGGCACAAGATCCTTTTTCTCGAATTCCTTTATGCCATCGAAGAACTTGTCTTTGTCTATTTCTTCTAGGATGTCAATCGCATGTCCGCCATGTTTGGTCTTTCGTGGACGCACATTGACAAAAAGAGGCATATCGACGACACCTGTCACGAGGGCTGTCCCGATCGGAAGGTTCTTTATCTCTTCCTCTGCTTCAAGTGTGAGGCCTTCGATCGAATTCGAGAGAGCTTTGAGATCATTTGGGTTGGTCACTTTAAGTATGATCTGTGTGGTGATCTGGGACAGCACAGATTTATCGACCCGTGCAGGTCGCTGAGAGACGATGCATAAGCCCAATCCGAATTTCCTTCCCTCGCTTGCGATGTTACGCAGGATCTTTGATGACTTCGCCTCACCAAAACCTCTTTCCGGACAGAAATTATGCGCTTCCTCAATCACTGCGAAGAACGGCGGCACAAGATCCTTCTTCCTTGCTTCGAATAGGTCTTTCATAAGCTTATAGACTATCACTTCTTGCATATCTGGATTGACACCACGAAGATTTATGACTGATGCCCGTCCTGGCTGGATCAATTCATTTAGCGGTGTATGATTCTCACCGAATAATTCCATCTTCCTAAGATGATCTATGATGCTGATTATATTCCACTTGGCGCTGCTCTCTGATGCTTGAAGTTCCATTATCAGATGTTCGAAATTGATGTTATCTAGTTGCTGCAATGCGGCATATAATACAGTCAACTGGCCGTTCGATAGTTTTGTGGGCAGCATATGCACAAGCTCAGTGCTGGTGATCTTATTTGACAATGTGATCTGTTTCGCGTCTGTGCCATGGCTGTATTCATGTATCGTCCGGACAAAGCTTTTTGGTTTCACTCCGAACTTGTCAAGTTTCTCTTGCGCCTCATCTGTCGGATATTTCATCTGGGTGTATTCGCCATGCGGATCAATGATGAGGAGAGGAACACGTCGTTCCATTATCTCTTCTAATAAGACACCGACGGTGTATGATTTGCCTGCACCTGATTTAGCAAGAATCGCGATATGTTTCGTCAGCAATTTCCTCAGGTCCAAGAACACATCGATCATCTTGCCATCAAGCCTGCCAAGGAACGCACCATCCTTCTCCTCGATCTGGATGATCTTCCTGACATAATCATCATCTGCCATGAAGACTGCTGTATTCGGAACGAAAGGAGTACGGACCGGTTTGATTATGCCGTCCTCGTCTTTGTAACCTAAGACATTGCATCTCGCAAGCGTCTTCTCTTCATCTCTTGTGAGATTTATGACTTGTGCAAGGACTTTCTCATGGTCCTTGTGATATAATTGCACAAAATCGAATTTCCTTGGATTCCCATCTACCTTGAAACAGAAATTACTTGGTGTATTCTTTCCAACTAGCTTTCCAAGTATCATGTATCTGACCGTAAAGACTTCTTTTATTTATATTTTGATGTAATCAATCAAGCAGTTTGCAGATTTCATCAAATATCACATCTATCTGCTGGTCCCCTGCCACTTCTGCAAGCTTATCTTTTGTCCTGTAGAAATCTATCAAAGGCTCAGTCTCATCATGGTAACCATCAAGGCGTTTTCGGACTGTCTCTTCTTTGTCATCATCTCTCACGAATAGAGCCTCTCCGCATCTGTCGCACTTATTGTCTTCTTTTGGCGGGTTGTTGATGACATGATATGTCGCGCCGCATTTGCACATCCTTCTGCCTTTCATGCGCTCTACGATGAGTTCATCTGGAACTGATATCAGGATGACTCTGTCGATATCGCCTATGCCGCTCAATGATTCTGCTTGTGGGATAGTCCTTGGAAATCCGTCGAATAGATAACCTTCTTTGCAGTCATCCTGACCAAGCCTGTCTTTGACAAGCCCCATGATCACATCATCCGGCACAAGTTTTCCATCATCGATAAGTTTCTTCGCTTTCATGCCTAGCTCTGTCCCTCTCTTTATGTGGTCGCGCAATATGTCGCCAGTAGAAATATGTGGTATATTATATCTGCCAGCGATCTTTTTTGCCTGTGTGCCTTTACCTGATCCTGGTGGTCCGATTAATATGAGTCTCATCACATGCACCTCTTGTTTGATCTTAAGTGAAATATGTCGCTGTATCATCCTGTGTCTCATCATTCTCCCAGACATGTTTCATCTTTCTTACAAGTTCGAGCAGTTCTGGTTTGACATCCTGCCAGACATCGAAGAGACGCTTTATGAAATCAGCATCCTGTTTTTCGTCAAGAAGCAGGTTCAATTCAAGACTTGTTCTGTCAAGGAGTATCAGTTTTTTATAGAGGTGGAACAAAGATTTTCGTTCAGATTCAGAGAACCCTTGTACTTCATGCATATTAGCATATGAATTATCTGGTCTGTATAAGAGATCATCGAGCACCTTGATGAAATACCCGACCCTTTCTATCATCTTGTTCCTAACTGAAGAAAGAAGCGAGCTGCAAGGGGTCTCCACTGCTCCCACTTCAAATTCGTTATCTAAATCTTTGAATGATGGAAGGCTATATTTCTGGATAAGTCCTTTCATCTGTTTTGCTATGTCGTCCTCTGTCATAAAGCAGGGATGGCCTATATTTATATAAAAGACTTTCGCCTTTTGTGTCAAAAAGGGGCTATAAGCATCATATTAACGAAAAATATATAAGCCAAATTCAATAGAATCCATTAAAATGAAATTGTTCACTGAGGCCACAGCAAAGAGCAATCTTGAAGAGATCAAGAAACGTATCCTTTCAGGTGAGATATTTATCTATCCAACCGATACGATCTATGGCCTTGGGTGCGATGCGACAAATGCGAAAGCAGTCCAGAAGATAAGGGATCTGAAGAAAAGGGGAGCAGTGCCTTTCTCAGTCATCAGTCCAGGTGTTGACTGGATAAAAGAGCATTGTGTCATAAAAGATTTTGCTAATGAGTGGTTGGATAAGCTTCCAGGACCATATACTCTTGTCTTTGAATTGCGTCCACAAAAGAAGCTTCCAAAAGAAGTCAATGCGAATGGAAAGACTCTTGGTGTGAGGATACCGAATCATTGGATCGCTGAGATTGTTAAAGAGATCGGAAAACCGATAATCACGACAAGTGTCAATCGTTCGGGAAAAAGATCCATGACTGACCTTGAAGACACAGATGAGATATTCAAGCGTGAAGTGGATTTCGTGCTCTATGAAGGCGAGAAAGTCGGCATGCCATCCGATGTCGTTGTGCTTGATGGGGACAGACCGCAGATCATAGAACGAAACACTTAATTACTTCTCTTATATACTTTATAGCGACATGGATGATCTTGAGAGAAAATCAAGTGCTTTGTATAAGTCGCTTGGAAACAGATTGGCTGATATTTGCCATGCTGTGAGCAGCACTTATGAAAGCTTAGGTGAACGGGTCTGTATAATCGGTGAATTGGTCAAAGGGATGGAACCTGACGAAGTCAATCCTCATCTTCTGCGCACTGCAAGACATTGCAGTTTTGGGCTTGAGAACGCTTATTCTTTTATGGGTCATTTTGGCAGGCGTCTGGATGATGCTTTATGGATCGCTTATGAAGGAGCAGGAAACATCGCGAAGATCGCATACCTGGAATACAAGCAGGGCCATATCTGATCTGCTGTATATAGGCTCTGTAGAAAGTCGTCTTCTCCGGGAGATACATCCCATATTAGCTTCTAGCACCCTGACCAGATCCTCTGGTCAGCGTGCGCTTTTTTGCCCTGCCTGTCAGACCTTATATGCATGGTGGATCAAAAATAGCGGGGGCAGACAGTGTCCGGACCGCTTGAGGCGGCCCGGGACTCTGCCAAGAGAGGACATGAAAAGAATTATGCACCGATCATCAAGACACGACTTTCTACAATGTCCGTATATAAGAACCTTTAAATAGGGTGGCTTTTAACTCCTGAAAAGGATGAAGATACTTGCGTCAGGAGATCTGCATGGTGACACTGGTCTTGCTGAGAGGCTGGCAAAAAAAGCTGAAGACAACAAAGTGGATCTGGTCGTTCTCTGCGGCGATCTGACATTCGCTGAGAGAAGTACAGATAATATCATCGGGCCTTTCAAGAAAAGGAATCTGAAAGTCATACTGATACCTGGAAATCACGAGTCGTTCGCGACAGCTGATTTTCTTGCTGAGTTATATAGCTGCACGAACCTGCATGGTTATTCTGTGAAATATGATGATGTGGCGCTCTTTGGCTGCGGTGGAGCCAACATAGGCATGCATCAGCTATCTGAAGATGAGATATTTAATCTCCTGAAGAAAGGTTTCAAGTATTCAGAAGGCGCCCGCAAGAAGATAATGGTCACGCATGTCCATCCAAGCGATACCAAGATGGAGATGTTCTCGAACTTCTTCAAGGGTTCAAAAGGTGTCAGGAAAGCGATAAGCGATTTCAAACCTGATATCCTCCTCTGCAGCCATGTCCATGAAGCTGAAGGTCTTGAAGAGAAAGTTGATGGCACGCTTGTCATCAATGTAGGAAAAGAAGGCAAGATAATAGATATCTAAACATTTTTAACATATATCTGATTCTAATGTTGATATGGAACTCTCGTCATATAAAGATAAGATGCCTGCGAAGATATACGATATCCTTGAGATGCGTGGGATAGCTGAACTCAGACCATGTCAAGTGAAGTCTATTGACGCAGGGCTGTTTAGACGGAGGAATCTTCTTGTATGCACGCCGACCGCATCAGGTAAGACACTTGTCGCCGAGATGGCTGCATTATCCAGCCTCTTTGATAATCATGGCAAAGCCATCTACATAGTTCCGTTAAAGGCGCTCGCGTCAGAGAAATACAAAGATTTCAAACAGAAGTATGCTGGGCTTTTCAAGGTCGCCATGTCTGTTGGCGACACTGATTCGTCTGATACACACTTGGCAAGATATGACATCATATTGATGACGTCAGAGAAACTCGATTCGCTTATCCGTCATCATTGTCCTTGGCTGCAGGATGTCGGTTGCATAATCATCGACGAGATCCATCTGATGGATGATATCTCGCGCGGCCCGACGCTCGAGATATTGATAACTATCCTGAGAAAACTGTTGCCTGCAGTCCACTTGGTCGCCCTTTCTGCCACAATCGGAAACCCAGGCGAACTTGCCAGCTGGCTTGGTGCAGAGCCGATCCTCGATACATGGCGGCCGGTCAGATTGTTCAAAGGGCTTTACCGTGAAGGAGAAGTGAGATTTTTTGATTGAATTGTTTCTATTATCCAATCATAGATACCAAAGCATCTTGGATCAGGAGTCATGCCGCATATATCGACGCCGATGAGATTGTCTTTCTCAGCGATCAGTCCGACAATCTCGATAAGATCATCCGCGCGCATCATCCCTTGGAAATATGTTTCATATGGATTCACATCGACGTCTTCTGGATGCAAGGCATCGATATCTATTGTCAGATACACTGGCAGTTTGCAGAATTGCATGATTGAATCAACCACATAGTCATCAAGCGTCAATGGCTTGCAGTTTCTATAATTATATTCGTGTATCAAGGGCGAGAACGGTTCATACCCGTCTGTTCCGCAATTTCTCCAATGGAATATCTCAAATCCTATATCAATGTCACGATTGCGTATGTGGATAGCATCTTCGGCGTTTGTTTTGATCAGGCTCTCTTTGATATGGTCGCCGTATGTGACTGTCTCTACATATACTTGTTTTTTCAATTCAGTCCTGATGTTACAGTCGTCGTGGTTATCGATGTTGACGATTGTGAATGAATCATATACTGAACAGGCTCCAGATCTGATGAGGCCATGAGAGATATGGTGATATCTCGACGATCCGAATGGGACTATTGTGATGATATCATGATCTTTTCTATGCAGTTTCCCATCGAGCAGTGTATCGCATCCATCCAGCCCATGGATCAGAGATCTTGTATTTGTATAACGCCATTTGTCTAAGTGACAATCTAACTCTTCAATAGCTAGTCTGGCATGCGAAATACCGCGTGATGTGAGATATTCAAGTGATGGTTCATCGGTAGCAAGACCGATGACTTCCACTTTTTTCATGGCCTGATCCTCTTCTCTTCTGAGAATTCTTTCTGTAGCCAATTATATGTCTTTTTTACCTGCATAAACAGAGGGTCTTCATCTGTCATCTCTTTTCCGACAGGGATGTCCTTGTCATTGATTATAATGTACTCTGATTTTTTCGCTTTCTCATTCTGGGTCATCGGCTGAGAGTCAAGCCGCTTGTTCGCATCTTCATATGAGAATCCGTTTCGTTTCATCAGGCGATCGATCCTTGTCGTATCATCTGTGAACACAGTGATTGTCCGGTCACAGATATTGTCCCACCCAGCTTCGAACAATAATGCTGCCTCATATATCAATATGCCTTTTGTCCTGCTGAATATCGCCAGGCTTTCATCCTTGATGTATGGCCATACCAATTGCGATAGATCATCGAGCTTCTGTCTGTCAGAGAAGACGATCGGAGCAAGGACTTTTCTGTCGATCCTGTCATCAGAGACAATTCCTTCGCCAAACATCACGATGACTTTTCTATAGCATTCATCACCTGACGCGAGATCTTTCCCTGCATCATATGGGTCATAGAGCATGTGTCCGATCTGGTCGGCATCGATCGTCTCCGCGCCAAGATGCCTGAAATACTCTGTCGCCTTACTTTTGCCTGATGCGATATTCCCTGTGAGCCCTGCTATGAATCGTTCTAGTCTCATTTTCGAGTCAGAATATAGATATTATATTTAAAGCTACCTGCTATTGTCATTTCGCCTGTCGATCTCTTCAAGGCATCTGATTGTATGGAAATATAACGAATTGTAATCATGAAGATGTTGATCAAATATCTCAAGTCGTTGCATTTTTTCATGGAATCTTGAGGCAGCGATAGGCCGCTTGATATTTTCGACTAGATATCCAGACACAAGGCCGGCAAGAGGCATGAAGTCTGCCAGATTATTGTCGCTTGTAGAATAATATACTGCTGCAGCCATCAATGTGCCTGCGAAAAGGCCTCCTACAGACGCAAGAAATGATGATGTCACGGTTCCGATGATCATATAGAAATTCACTGATGTCCTCGCTTTAGTCGGTCTATATGCAGGTCCCCAGAATATATCTCTTGTCTGATCATAAAACAGTTCCAATGCTTTTGCTTTGTTGTCAGGCAGATCAGAATCTTTGATAAGTCTCTCAAGCTTGGATTTCCCTTTATCATCTTTCCTTAAACTATAACCAGTCGTTTTATACAAGAGTACATGATTCTCTAGCCTGATATTGTCCTTGTCCATGGTGGATGGTATCACGCAGTATTTTATATGTCTTTGCCTGCTCACTGGATGCCAGTAGGAAAGATATAAAAGTGCCCTGTGGCATAATGATATGATATGTCTCTTGAACTGCTATTTGGACCAAGGAAGATCGAGAAGAAACCTCATCTGATGTTCTTCTGCGGGCTTTTCTTCTCTACTCTCGCAGTGCTTCTGTCTATGAAAATATTCCCACGTTATGCCTCTATTGTGATAGTCACTTTCACGATAATACCGCTAGTGCCTTTGATGATCAAATTGATAGAAGATGATGAATCGGTCTATGAGAAAAAGAGATGGTTGTTTAGGCATCATTTCACATTCAAGGCATATACTTACCTGTTTTTGGGTCTGATCATCAGTTTCTCGATATGGTTCTTTTTCCTGCCGACTATAGTGTCTCAAGGCATATTCTCCGAACAGATAAACACACTCCATGACCTGCAGGGACCTGGAGCGCAAGCGACATTCTCAACAAGACATGCCAAGGACGGCTGCGGGCCGGATGTCTTTGACACATTGAAAGAATATGTGGGAAAGGATTCATTCTCGTATCTCTGCAAATCGCAGGACATCAATAATGATGGGATGTCTGAAGGCGTGATCTATGTGGGCTCTCAGAAGAATCCTTCATTGATCGTCACTGGCGGTGATGTCATGCCTTATCGTTCTTTCCTGCGTGGGCATATATTGAAAAATAACATGATAATCAATGTCTTCATATTCCTGACGTCATTCATATTCGGAGCAGGTGCCCTTTTTTGTCATTGTTTGGAATGCTTCGATAATAGGTGTTTTCATCGGGGAAGCCGGGCATAGGCTTCTTACGAATACGTCATTTGGTGGTGTGATCAAGGCATATTTCGGCGGACTTCAGGTGTCGCTTGGACAGATCCTCCTTCATGGGATACCGGAATTCTTCGGTTTTTTCGTGGCGGCGATGGCAGGCGGGATAATGTCTGTCGCTTTGATCAGGCATGGATTCAATGACAGACGGACGCTAAGAGTGCTGAAGGATTCATTGATTCTGTTTATAATATCTATTGGCTTTATAATCATAGCTGCTTTCATAGAAACGATATAATCTCTTTATCTACAATTTCTGATCAGAAAATGATACGGTGTCAACAGAA
>Ga0210009_1001931_pt1 | contig 16251 bp, 12 predicted proteins | sample CryGeyCG2114_065_FD_185457 | JGI IMG/M metagenome (GOLD analysis project Ga0210009, IMG submission 185457) | Groundwater microbial communities from aquifer - Crystal Geyser CG12_big_fil_rev_8/21/14_0.65 (SPAdes) (version 2) | ecosystem: Environmental > Aquatic > Deep subsurface > Groundwater ... | reverse complement strand
CGGTACCCTTACGAGTACACTACCTTTCCAGGGTAGCCAATTCAACCACTCTTGCACCTCTCCTTTTTTAATCCGGCATAGTCCAGCCAAGGGCGGGACGAAGACGGATAGAAATGCTCAGCGCGGAGAGAGAGGGATTCGAACCCTCGGAACTAAAAAATTAGTCCAACGGTTTTCGAGACCGCCCCATTCAACCACTCTGGCATCTCTCCTTTTTTAATCCGGCGTAGTCCAGCCAAGACAGGACGAAGACGGATAGAAATAAGCGGTAAATATAATTATTTAGCAAAGTATTAACAAAAAATGTAAATTATAATCATATTAAAACAAATTTATATTTCTCAATTTATGAATAAGATATTTTTTAAAACCTCTCTATTTATAATTTTAATAATCATACTAAACTTTTCTGTTTACTCACAAACTTTAACAGTTGGTGACAGAGTAGATAAAGGACTAATCTCAAACAATAGTTTAAATGAAATATCCGGGATTGCAGCAAGTCAAATAAACAAAAATATATTTTGGATCCATAATGACTCCGGTAATATAAACTATATCTACGCTATAAATGATAATGCTGAATTAGTTGAAACTTTTGAATTAGGAGGAATTAAAAATCGTGATTGGGAAGATATTGCTGTTGCTCCGGGCCCAAAAGGAAGAAGCTATATTTATGTAGCGGATATCGGCGACAATAATGTTAAAAATCTAAATAAATACATATACCGTTTTACAGAGCCATTAATATTAGGAAAAGATAAAAACAAGAATCGAATAATTAAGAAAATTGATAAAATTACATTTCAATTTCCCGATGGAGTGAGAGATGCAGAAACTATAATGGTTGATCCAATTAAAAAAGATATTTACATAATTTCTAAAGAAGAAAATAAAGCACATGTATATTTACTTGAATTTCCTCAACTCACAAAAAAAATATTAATACCAACATTTTTAGGGAAATTAAATGTATCTAAAATTGTAGGAGGAGACATTTCCGGTAACGGTGAAATGGTAATTATTAAAAATTATACAAAAGTATTTTTATGGATTAAAGGAAAAAATGAATTGCTGAAAGATGTTTTTAAAAGAGAGCCGCATACTTTACCATATATGCTAGAGCCTCAAGGAGAAAGTATCTGCTGGGATGTTTATGGAACAGGATATTATACAATCAGTGAAAAAAAATTTAGAATAAAGCCACATTTGTATTATTATTCAATAATTAAAAAATAATTTATATTGAACTTTAGATTAATGTAATTTTTAAAAAAATATTAAGGTAGAATATGTATCCAACCAATATATATGTTAAAAGAAGAGAACAACTTAGAAAAAAGATAAAATCCGGTGTGCTATTATTCCTCGGTAATTCTGATGCACCTATGAATTATAAAGATAATATTTATCCATTCAGACAAGATAGTACCTTTCTTTATTATTTTGGTATTAATCATCCGGATTTTACTGCTGTTATTGATATTGATGAAAACAAAGAAATAATTTTTGCAAATGATTTATCAGTAGATGATATAGTTTGGACCGGTCCACAAAAATCTACCTGCCAATTAGCAAAAAGAGCAGGACTCAAAAATTCTGCACCTATAAATAAATTAATTCCGGTAATTAAAAAAGCTATTGCCGGCAATAGAATGATTCACTATCTACCACAATACAGATCAGAAAATAAAATTAGCCTTTCAAAACTATTGGAAATAAATCCAAGTGCAATAAATAATTATGCTTCGCACGAACTTACAACTACTGTTATTTCTCAACGATCAATAAAATCAAAAGAAGAAGTAGCTGATATTGAAAAAGCTATTAATGTAAGTTATGAAATGTATACTACTGCAATGAAAATAGTTAAACCCGGAATGTACGAAAGAGAAATTGCCGGATTTGTAGAAGGAATCGTTTTGTCTGCTGGCGGCAGACTTTCTTTCCCTACAATCCTTTCAGTTCACGGCGAAACTCTTCATAACCATTATCACACAAATAAAATGAAAAGTGGAGATATTTTTGTAATGGATTCCGGCGCTGAAGTTAGTAATGGATATGCAAGTGATATTACCAGAACAATTCCGGTTAATGGAAAATTTTCAAATATGCAAAAAGATATTTATGAAATTGTATTAGACGCTCAGGTATCTTCTATTAAAGCCATAAAACCGGGTGTTAAATATAAAACTGTACATTTAAAAGCTGCTAAAATAATTACTCAAGGACTTAAAGACCTTGGTTTAGTTAAAGGAAATGTTAGTGATGCTGTTGCTAATGGTGCTCATGCAATGTTCTTCCCACATGGATTAGGACATATGATGGGACTGGATGTTCACGATATGGAAAACTTAGGAGAACAATTTGTCGGCTACAGCAAAGATGATATAAGAAGTGAACAATTTGGCCTGGCTTATTTAAGACTTGCAAGAGAACTAAAATCCGGATTTGTGTTAACAGTTGAACCGGGAATTTATTTTATTCCTGCTTTAATTGATAAATGGCGCAAAGAAAAAATTAATTCCAGATTTATAAATTTTGAAAAAGTGAATAAGTATAGACAATTTGGTGGCGTTAGAATTGAAGATGATATTCTTGTTACTAATAATGGATACAGAATTTTGGGTAAACCAATTCCAAAAACTATAAAAGATGTAGAAGCATATTGTAGCAAATAGTTATTATGAATAAATCTTTCTCGGACAGATTAAAAAATATTTATAATTGGAATCCTAATAAATCTTGTGAAAATATTTTTACTGTTGATGCTCACACAGAAGGTGAACCATTAAGGGTAATTATTGGAGGCTTACCTGAACTTAAAGGTAACTCTGTTCTTGAAAGACGCAGATATATAAAAGAAAATTTTGATCATATCCGTAAAGCATTAATGTGGGAACCGCGCGGGCATGGTGATATGTATGGTTGCATAGTAACTCCTCCATTTTCAAAAGAAGCTGATTTTGGTGTGATCTTTACCCATAACGAAGGTTATAGTACAATGTGCGGTCATGGTATTATTGCTGTTACAAAAGTTATGTTGGAAACAGGTTTTATTCATTCAATTGAACCAATAACAAAAATTAAAATAGATTCCCCTGCCGGTTTAATTACAGCCTTTGCCAAAGTAAAAAAAGGAACAGTTGAAAGTGTGTCTTTCCAAAATGTTCCTTCTTTTGTTTATTCATTAGACAGGCAAGTTGAAGTAAAAGGAGTAGGAAAAGTAAAATATGATATTGCTTTTGGAGGAGCTTTTTATGCTTTTGTAGATGCATCATCTGTTGGACTTAATTGTACACCGGATAAATTAAAAGATCTTATCGATTTTGGAATGAAAATTAAAATTGCAGTAATGAAAAAAGATAAAATCACACACCCTTTTGAAAAAGACTTAAACTTTTTATATGGAACAATATTTATTAGTCCGCCATTAAATAAAAAATCTCACAGCAGAAATGTCTGCATATTCGCTGATGGTGAAGTAGATAGAAGTCCAACAGGTACTGGAGTTAGTGCCAGAATGGCTCTACATCATAAAAGGAATGAAATAAAGATTGGTCAAAAAATAATTATTGAAAGTATAATAGGCACAACATTTACAGTTTCTGTTATTTCTACAACACAATTTGGTAAATATGATGCTGTTATTCCTGAGGTTGAAGGTACAGCTTTTATAACAGGCAAAAATCAATTTATTATAGACCCGAATGATAATTTGAAAGACGGATTTCTCTTAAAATAATCTTCTGAAAAAAAATGTCGAATAAAGAAATTCTTTTTCTCTCATCAAAGGAAATAGAATCAATTCTTACAATGCAAGATTCAATAAATGCTGTAAGATCTGCATTTATTAATTTTAGCCAAGGTAAAGCTGAAGACCCACAAAGGATTTCACTTAATCTTTCTAATGAAAATGATGAAGCGTTGTTTATGCCTGCTTATGAAAAAGATTCTGATTTTGCTTCGTTAAAAATTGTTTCAGTATTTAAGAATAATCCGAGATTTAATCTTCCTAAAATACAAGCATTGATTGTTTTGATAGATTCAAATACTGGTTCTGCCCTTTCGGTAATGGATGGAGAATACATAACATCAATGAGAACCGGAGCTGCATCAGGACTTGCAACTGATCTGCTTGCAAAAAGAGAATCTAAAATTGCAGCAATAATTGGAACCGGAGTTCAGGCAGTAAAACAGTTAGAAGCAATTTCGTGTGTAAGAGATTTTGATAAAATTTATGTGTATGGTTTAGCAATAGATGATGCAATTAAATTTGTAAATGAAAATAAAGACAAATATTCTTTTGATTTATTTGCCGAAGAGAATAGAAATCATTTAGAAGAATGTGATATAATTTGCACAGCAACTTCATCAAATAAACCTGTATTTAGGAATAAAAATATTAAAGATGGTACGCATATAAATTCTATAGGCTCTTATAAACCGGATATGTGCGAAGTGCCTGAAGAAACAATCTTAAAGTCCAAAGTTGTAGTTGATTCCATATCTGCCTGTCTGAAAGAAGCAGGTGACATTATACAACCCATCAATAAAGCTACCTTTTCAAAAGATAATATTTATGCAGAGCTTGGTGAAATAGCTTCAGGGGTAAAAAAAGGCAGAGAAAATAATAAAGAGATAACTGTATTTAAATCAGTCGGAATTGCTATCCAAGACTTAGTAGTTGCATCTTTGGTTTATAAAAAAGCAATAGATATGAAATTAGGTAAGTTGGTTAATTATTAACTTATCTTACACAAAAAGTGAACAGTAAAAAGATGACACCTTTGTTTCCTGAATTGAATTCAAATAAAATGATAACTCTTTAACGAAATAGAGACTTTATTTTCTTAATAAAAAGGTGTCATCTTTCAGCTTTGCGTAACATCAGTTATTAATTATTTAATAAGTAATTAAAGATAAATTAAAATATTGTTATTAAATTTGATGTTCAAATTATAAGTAGAATTCCGGAGAGAATTATTATGGATATATTACGGCACACACTTTTATGGTGTTCTGAAAATAAAAATTTGCAGAATAAAGTTCCTAAAATGAAGTTCGTTCAAAAAGCATTAAAGAAATTTATGCCTGGCGAAGAACTTGCAGATGCAATTACAGCCAGTAAAGAATTTGTTTCAATGGGAATTCCAACAGTACTTACTCACCTTGGGGAGGAATTAAAAGATCTCTCTGAAGCCGATGATGTGACAAATCATTATCTATCAATTATCGATAAAATTGCAGATGAAAAATTAGATATAGAAATCTCTATAAAATTAACACAGCTTGGTTTTAATCTTTCTGAAGAAAAAACATTTGAAAATTTTGATAAAATTTGTGAACGAGCAGAGAAGCTTAATAACATCGTCTGGATTGATATGGAAGGAAGTCGGTATACTAGAAAAACAATAAATTTTTATAAAAAAATAAAAGCAAAGAGGAAGAATACAGGCATTTGCCTTCAATCATATTTATTCAGTTCTCATCAGGATTTAAATGATCTTCTGGAAGTAACCCCAAATGTAAGATTGGTTAAAGGTGCTTACAATGAACCTCACGATATTGCTTTAAAAGATAAATTTAGAGTTGATGAAAATTTCCTTGACCTATCAAGAAAAATGTTAATAGAATCTAATAAAAATGGTAACAGAATGGTATTTGGAACGCACGATTTAAAATTAGTTAAAGCAATTAAAAAAGAAGCAGACTTATTAAATTATCCAATAAATAATTTAGAATTTCACATGCTTTATGGTATAAAAATAAATGCACAGAAACAACTTGTAAAAGATGGGAATAAAGTAAGAATACTTATTAGCTACGGTAAATCTTGGTATCCTTGGTATATGAGAAGATTGGCAGAAAGACCCGCTAATGTAATGTTTGTAATGAAAAATATTTTTTCTAAATAAGGATAAAATGAAGAAATTAACGCTGAATGGGATTTTCCCACCCCTTACAACTCCTTTTGGAAATGACAAAGTATCCCTAAAACATTTTGCCAATAATATTAATAAACTTAATTCAACAAATTTGAGTGGCTATGTTGTCTTAGGTTCAAATGGTGAAAGTTGTTTTTTAACTCGTGAGGAAAAATTGTTGCTTATTAATGAAGCAAAAAAACAAGCGGGTAAAAATAAGATAATTATTTCCGGTACAGGTTCAGACTCAATATTAGAGACTATTTCTCTAACAAACGATGCTGCAAATGTTGGGACTGATGTAGCTTTAATACTTACTCCCTCCTTTTTTAAAGGAAGTATGAATCATGAAGCACTGTTGGAATATTTTATTACAGTTGCTGATAAAATAAAAATTCCCTTGCTAATTTATAATGTACCAAAATTCACCAATGTAACTATTGAACCTAGAACAGTTGAAGAATTATCCAAACACAAAAATATAATTGGAATTAAAAGCAGTTCAACAGATATTGCTTACCTTGGTGAGATATTAAATTCAGTAAGCAGTGAATTTAATGTTATTGCCGGAACTGCTTCAATTTTATATGCCGGGTTGTGCCTTGGTGCTAGTGGCGGGATATTAGCTTGTGCAAATATTTTACCAAATGAATGTGTAAAAGTTTATGATTTATATAAAGCTGATAAATTTGATGAATCTCGTTTGTGGCAGAATAAATTACTTTCTGTGAACAAAGCTGTAACAGCAACATTTGGTGTAGCCGGATTAAAAAAAGCTATGGACTTACTTGGTTTTTACGGCGGACTTCCCCGTTCACCGCTTCAAGAATTAAATGCAAATGCAGAAGAAAAATTAAAACAAATTTTGATCCAAGAAAATTTCTTAAAAGATAAAACTTAATTAAGAGTAATTTAGAATGCCTCCTTTTGATCCGCCAAAAAGATTATTAATGGGACCCGGTCCTTCAAATGTAAATCCAAAAGTTTTAGAAGCAATCTCCCGCCCAACCATCGGACATTTAGACCCTCGTTTTGTTGAACTAATGGATGAGATTAAAGAACTGCTTCAATATGCATTTCAAACAAAAAATGAAGTTACTTTTCCTGTCTCAGGCCCCGGTTCTGTAGGAATGGAATTGTGTTTGATAAACTTAGTAGAGCCGGGCGATAAAGTTGTAGTTTGCATTAATGGTGTATTCGGCGGAAGGATGAAACAGATAGTTGAACGCTGCGGAGGAATTCCAATTGTAATAGAACAAGATTGGGCAAAAGCTGTTGACCCAAATAAATTAGATGAAACTTTAACACAAAACAATGAAACAAAACTAGTTGCATTTGTACACGCTGAAACCTCAACAGGAGCTAAATCTGATATTAAAACTTTAACACAAATTTCGCATCAACACAACTGTCTTGTTATAGCAGATACAGTTACTTCACTTGGTGGAATTGAATTAAAAATTGATGATTGGCAGATTGATGCATCATATTCGGGTACACAAAAATGCATTTCCTGTCCTCCAGGACTTTCGCCGGTTACATTTAATCAAAAAGCTATTGATGACTTCACTCTAAAAAGGGTATTATAATTTATTAAAAATTTTTATTAGAACAAATTTTTAAATAAATTCCTGAAAACAAAAACAACTAATCAGGCGATAAAAATGTTCAGGAAAAACACAAAACATAGTCAGGAAAATCTGTTCGGCATCATAAACACATTGCCCTTAAAACAACAAAAATTATTGTTGACTTCAGAAGAATATCAGTTTTATGAAATCATTTTTTGTTCAATACACGAAGAAGATTATTCGGTATTGTATTCAGAAACTTCACAGCCGTCCAAATGCGCCGGTAAACGCGTTAGTCTCGGCGTTAATACTGATGAACAGATATTCGTGGAGTTACGAGGAACTATTCAAGAATATCAATTTTAATTTGCTTACCAAAACAGCCTTGGGACTAAAATCTCTTGATGAAATTCCCTTTTGTAGTGCAACGATCTTCAATTTTCAAAACCGGTTGAATAATTACCGAATAGAAACAGGGATAAATCTGCTGGAGAAAGGATTTGATCATTTAACTAAAGGACAATTAGATACACTAAAGATAAAAACTAACATCCAGCGAACAGATTCAATGTTTGCGGCATCAAACATAAGAAATTACTCGCGGTTACAACTACTGATAGAGGTTTTGATAAGATTGTATCGTATCCTAAATGAAGCTGATAAGCAGTACTTCTCTGAAGAACTAAAGCCGTATGTAAGGACAACGTCAGAGAATTATATTTATGAAATCAAGCCTTCGGAACTTCCTTTACAAATAGAAAAACTTGGGACTCTCTATTATCGTTTGCATCAACAACTAAAATTGCGATATCAGAGAGAAGAAGTGTTTCAACTCTTTGAACGGGCATACAATGAACATTTCAAGATAGAAGAAGAAAAAACAGTTGTAAAATTACCTGAAGAACTATCAAGCGGCTCTCTACAATCACCGGATGATGTAGAAGCGACCTATCGGAATAAGAAAGGAAAATCAAGTAGGGGGCAAACTATCAATGTAACCGAAACCGCTAATCCGGATAACCCGCTCAACTTAATTACGGATGTGTCAGTACAAAACAATAACATAGACGACAGTCAAATCCTTGAAACGAGAATAGAAAAGATAAAAGAAAAAACACCGGAGATAGATGAACTTCACTTTGATGGTGCATACGGAAGTGAAAACAATGACTTAAAATTTGAGACATTAAAAATCCAACCGGTTCAAACAGCAATAAGAGGAAGAGAAGCCCGTGTAACGATGAGGATAGAAGAAATCCGAAGAGATCAATATATCGTTAGTTGTCCTAATCAAACAGTCGTATCGGTTCCGGGAAAGAAGAAACACAAAGCGGTATTTTCAAAACCAATTTGTTCTGAATGTCCATTAGCCTGTGTATGTCCTGCTAAGCAAAACAATGGTTCACGAGTATATTATTTTAATAGAAAAGAATACTTAAAGCGAAAACGATTAACAGCAATTAATAAAATACCGGAAGAAAGACAGAATCTTAGGAATAATGTTGAAGCAACGGTAAGTGAGTTTAAACGGAAGATGCACAACGGAAAACTGAAAATAAGAGGTTACTTTAAGACTATGGTTTTTGCTTTCAGTATGGCTATCTCTATCAACTTCGGCAGAATATTCCGTTACATCGGCGACTATTATGGTAGAACTGCTCAATCTGCTTGTCTTCAAGGGCAAAATGTCAAAGAACAACTGATATATGCAGAAAAATTACTATCAATTTTATTTTTTGCCTGGTTGACGGTAATGGGAAAAAAAATAACTCATAAACCAACCAATTATTGCTCTCTTACTAAAAAGTGGGCTTTTTAGAGAGGAGTCATTTAATACTTTATTATCCATAGTTCCATATAATTCAATTTAAAATAAAAAACCCAATTCTTTTACAATTGAACCTGGCTTTAGATCAAAATCTTAAATATTTTTTTTGTTAAGAAATCATTTTAAAAGTATCAATTTTTTTGTTTGAATAAAATTACCAGCTCTTAAAGTATAAAAATAAATTCCGCTAGAAAGAAATGAAGCATCAAAGATGACAGAATAATTTCCTGTAGATTGTTCCTTATTAACTAATGTTGCAACTTCCCTTCCAAGCACATCAAATACTTTTAATTGTACAGACAAGTCGTGACTTGTCCCTATTGATGGAATTGAATAGTTAATGGTTGTTGATGGATTAAAAGGATTGGGATAGTTCTGAAATAATTTATAATCTGTTATAATAGCGTTATCGTTTTTTTTTACATCTGTTACAATTAAATCCGGAACAGGTAATTTAACATCTGTATAAATATGATATTCACCAGGTGTAAATGGAATAGACATACTGGTACTTATTACATTCAAACTTTCTCCTGTAAAATAATCATACCACAAACCCGTATGTTGAAAATTTGCAATTGTACTTTGATTGTTAACATCAAAATTTCCAAAAACAGATACATTCATTGAATCTCCGTTAAGATAAATTTTCTTTACAGCATATGCGTTATCAACAGCAAGAGAAAAGTTGGTTGTGCTAAATGCTTCATAACTTGTCCGTAATTTTATTAATACAGCAATTGTTTTATATAATTTTTGTCTATCTGAATTGGTATAATAATTCCATAGAATTGGTTTTTCACTTGTCCTTCCGCCCTGATTAATTGAAATGTCATAGCCCAATTCCCCAAACTGCCAAAGCATTTTTGGACCGGGAATCAGATAAAAAAATGTTGAAGCTAATTTTACTCTGTCAAGTCCGGTAGGTTGATATTTTATATTATAGCTTCCGCTGCTATTTCCAGATTGTTTGTTTTTATACATCATCCTTTCTTCATCGTGGCTTTCCATATATGCAAGTGAATTTGGTACACTCCAACCTCTTTGTATATATGATGTCCATCTGAGGTCGCTATTATTTAAAAAACCCATTGAAGCTTCAGTATAATTGTAATTCATATTACTCCAAAGCAAAAAACCAAAATTTGCAAGAATTGTTTCTTCAGTATTTGGAGCAAAATGTTCTAAAATTAAAGCAGATGACGGATGGTTTTGCCAAATTACATTTCCCATTCTTTCAAGAAGATTAATCCTAGATTGATCAAAGCCGCTGCCATCACCTTCAACATTAGTAAAACCTTTTGTAAAATCAAATCTATATCCATCAATATGATATTCTGTTATCCAGTAATTAGTAACTCTGTCTACATAATATTTAGTTTGAGGACTTTCGTGATTAAAATCATTACCAAATGAAAAATCTTTATTTGGTGAAGTGGCATTAAACCATGGGTTGTTTCCAGCAGGTCTATATTTGCAGAATCCCAATATAATCTAGCTAATGGATTTTGACCGTAAGCGTGATTGAGAACTATATCAAGAAAAACAGCAATTCCGTTTGCGTGAGCAGCATCAATAAAATCTTTTAGATCATTTTTGGTGCCGTAATATTTATCCAAGGCCATATGAAAACTTGTATTATAACCCCAACTGCTGTTGCCTTCAAATTCCATAACGGGCATAAGTTCAATTGCATTTATCCCTAAATTCTTTAAATAATTTAAAGTGTCTGTTAATGTTTTGTAGGAATGAGTAGCAACAAAATCTCTAATCAAAAGTTCATAAACAGTTAATTTCTTTTTATCTGGTTTAACAAAATTGGTAACCTGCCAGTTATACGGAGTTTGATCAGTCTGTAATACTGATACAATCTGATCTGTTTTGCCTGTGGGGTATTGTATTAAATTAGAAGGATAAATACTTGTAGGAATATATTGATCATTCCAAGGATCCAAAACTTTTTCCGTAAACGGATCTGCAATTCTTAAATTACCGTCAACTAAATATTGAAAAGAATATTCTTGCCCTGATGTTACATTAAAAGTAAACCACCAGATAACACTGTCTGCTGTAACTGTTTGTTTTTTCATAAAATAATTTTGGTCAACTTTCCAATCGTTAAAATCACCAAGCACATATACAAAACTTTTATAAGGCGCAAACAAGGCAAGTGTTACAGTAGAGTTATTATAATTTATTCCTAATTCATTTCCAGTTGGTAGGGCTTGTTCTGTCACAGTAGAATTTAAAAATACATTAAAGCTAAGAGTGTCAGAAAGGGTTGTCGTATCAGTTCCAATTATTGTAATATTATTACTGCCGTTAGAAAAATCTGCATTTATTATTAATTCATAGTTTAGTGAGCTAGCAGTGGTTTGTGTTTTTTGCGTACCGTTTACAAAAAGTGTAATATCTTTACTTTGAGTGCCTAAAGCTGCAGCATTTATAATTACATTTATGGTATCACCTGAGTTTGCAAATAGTGGAGATCTTAAAGGATCACCAAATTGATTAGATACAGTTGGAGAATTTAAAACAAGTGAATATGTTCCTGCTGTAAATAGAGTGTAAAAGATGTCTGTATTACCTACATCTTTTCCTTCAAAATAGCTGCCATTATTACTTGCTGTTGCACTTCTAAAAACAAAAGCTAATTTTAATATTTCTTCTGATAGTGATAATTCTGGATTTCTATTATAGTATTGTCTTGGATAACCAATTACAAAATGATAGTGGTCTAAACTATCTCGAATTAATTTTGTATCAGCAGTATTTTCACCCCAATTAGATACAACATGTTTCCAATCACTGCTACTTGTACTAAAATTTGTAATTACACCTGTATGGGCATAAACATCTCCTGTATATCCCATCAAACCTTTATTACCTTGCGTTGCATCAAAGAAAATTGTTATCGAATCATTCTCAGTAGCAAACTCAGGGAAGGAAGTTATTAATTGTGAATAACTAAATTGAGCAACTGTAAAAAATAATAGTATTAAAAATTTAAGTTTCATTTAAAATCTGTACCCATTTACATTTTTATAAGCAATAAAAAAAATATTCAATTAAAAAATTATTTATCAGTCAAAAATTTTAGGATTTTACTTCATCCACATCATTTACAAACATTACTAATATACCGGCAAGTATCATAGAGCCTCCACCTAGGAGTAAAGCATATATAGCATTGTCACCAAATAAATTTTTAACACACCAACCTAAAATTGCTGCAGCTGTAATTTGGGGAATAACAATAAAGAAATTAAAAATCCCCATATAAACTCCCATCTTTTCAGCAGGTAATGAACCGGCAAGAATTGCATAAGGCATTGCAAGAATTGAAGCCCAGGCTAGTCCTATACCCAATTCTGATACAAGCAGTAAATTTGGATCCTTAATAAAATAAAATGAAATAAATGCAAATCCGCCAATAACTAAACTTATTAAATGAACAGTTTTTCTGTTTGTTTTTTTGGCAAGCCAAACAAGAACAAAAGCCATTACTGCAGCAAATCCATTATAAACCGCCATTAGTACTCCAACCCAATCGGCACCTTTATTATATAATTCTGATGAAGGATCAGTTGCACCGTAAATATGATGAGTAACTGCAGGAGTAGTATAAATCCACATTGCAAATAAAGCAAACCAAGAAAAAAACTGAACAAGTGCAAGCTGCTTCATTGTTTTAGGCATTTTATAAAAATCATTAAATACAGTCACAAATCCACCACTGTTATTTCCTTTGTTTGAAAGAAAACCAACTATGATTTGCATCAATCCAAAAATTATTGAGCCTACAAATAAAACATAAAGTCCGTAATCAGTTTCTTTTAAAATAAAATATAGAATAGAAGAACCCACAAGTCCGATTAAAGTCCATATTGCACCTGTTTTATAAAATTTTTCACCTGAGAAATTATCTTCTATTAATTTTTTAGATTTATTTATATTTTCAGATTCAGAATATATTTTTAGTTCTTCAGGAGAATATTCTTTAGTACTAAAGACTGTCCATAACACAGATAAAATAAATACTGCACCACCTATATAAAAAGATAATTTAACTGACTCAGGAATTTCACCCGAAGGAGCTGTGTTAGAAATTCCAAACCAATTTGTCATCATATAAGGTAAAGCAGAAGCAACAATAGCACCAATGCCGATAAAAAAACTTTGCATTGAAAAACCAATTGTTCTTTGTTCAGAAGGAAGCATGTCTCCTACAAATGCACGAAATGGTTCCATAGAAATATTAATTGATGCATCCATTATCCAAAGCATACCTGCTGCCATCCAAAGAGCGGGAGAATTTGGCATTATAAATAAAGATAAAGAAGCTAATATTGCACCGGCAAGAAAATATGGTCTTCTTCTTCCCAACTTTCCCCAAGTCTTGTCACTCATATAACCGATTATAGGTTGCACAATAAGGCCGGTTACAGGAGCTGCAATCCATAAAATGGGAATATCATCTATCTTTGCACCAAGTGTTTCAAAAATTCTACTTACATTGGCATTTTGTAAAGCAAAACCAAATTGAATTCCTAAAAAACCAAAACTCATATTCCATATTTGCCAAAAACTCAGACGAGGTTTCTCCATCGGACAAGCTCCTTATAATTTTATTTGGAATACTTTATTTGAATTATAGAATATAAGGAAATTTTCATTTTATCTTATACACTCTGTTTGAGTAGTTCTTTAAAGACATATTGCATTCCATATTTTTTATTTATTATTTTGATTCCTTCAATTAATTAAATCGATATAATATTAATTTTTACTATCAAAAATTTATACGAGTGGAATATGTTTTTTAATTATGGAATAAAAAAACTCTCTTACCTGTGTCTAATCATAACTTTATTTTCCGTATCATTTCTCAATTTATATGCTCAAAAGACAACAACTGTAAATTCCATAGATTGGTCAAAGAACGCAACTATTTATGAAGTTAATGTTAGGCAGTATACTCCAGAAGGAACATTTAAAGCTTTTGAGAAACATCTTCCTGAATTGAAAGACCTTGGAGTAAAAATTTTATGGCTTATGCCAATCAACCCAATTGGAGTGAAAAACAGAAAAGGAACTTTGGGCAGTTATTATTCTATTAAAGATTACAAGGAAGTAAATCCTGAATACGGAAATTTAGATGATTTTAAAAGCTTAGTAAATAAAGCTCATCAATTAGGTCTTAAAGTTATAATTGACTGGGTTGCCAATCACACAGCTTGGGATAATGTTTGGGTAGAATCTAATCCTGATTTTTTTACAAAAGATTCTAATGAAAATTTTACTCCTCCCGTAAATGATTGGTCAGATGTAATAGACCTTAATTTCGATAACCATAAATTATGGGATTATATGATTGGTGCTATGTCGTATTGGGTTAAAGAAACTGATATTGACGGATTCAGATGCGATGTAGCTGGAATGATTCCAACTACATTTTGGAATTATGCAAGAGAAAAATTAGATGAAATTAAACCAGTTTTCATGTTAGCTGAATGGGAAAACGAAGATTTGCATGAACATGCTTTTGACATGACTTACGCTTGGGAAATTCATCATATTATGAAGGAAATATATAAAGGTAAAATGAATGTCGGTGATTTAGATTCATATCTTGAGAAAGAAAAAAATAGATTTAATCCAAAAGCATATCGAATGACTTTTACTTCAAACCACGATGAAAACTCATGGAATGGAACTGTAACTGATAGATTTGGAATATCTCAAAGAACATTTGCTGTATTAACTTTTTTTGTAAAAGGTATGCCATTAATTTATAGCGGACAAGAAGCCGGATTAAATAAAAAATTATCCTTTTTTGATAAGGATACAATTGATTGGAAAAAGAGTGATTACAGAGAAATTTATAAATCATTGGTTCAATTGAAAACTAAGAACAAAGCTTTATGGAATGGAATATTCGGTGGAGAAATGGTAAGATTAAAAACAAATGATGATAAAAATATATTTGCATTTACAAGAGTAAAAGATAATAACAAGATTGTTGCAATTTTTAATTTATCTCCGAATAATAAAACGGTAAGAATTGATAATGATAAACTTGATGGTATATATAAAACATTGTTTATGAACAAGGTCTCTAAATTAACAAATCACATTAAAGTTGATATTAAGCCTTGGGGTTGTTCAGTTTTTTATAAATAAAATTTTCTCAGAGTGATAACGCTGACCTACTAATATGATAGCAAATCTCAGGACTACCCAGCCTGTGGTTCGCTTTTTTATTTTATACTAAATTGAGTAGCAACTTCATTTAATAAACAAAAAACTTAATCAATAAAACAGTTACTAAAACTTTAACAATATTTTATTTCCTACCATTCATGTAATTGTTATCCATTTTATTTGTACTTAAATCTTCTTTTCTCAATATTAATATTATTAATTAGATTATTTTATAGATAAATAACATTCTTTGGAGGAATTATGAGAGCAGTTAAGAAACTTTTAGTTCTGTTTATAATATTTCTTTTTATTCAACCTATTATTCCGCAAGAAACCGACAAATCAATTTTAACTATTGATCGTCTTTTTAAGAGCGCTGAATTCAGTGGTGAAAGATTTGGACCTGCCCGCTTTTTAGAAAATGGAAGCAGCTACACTACTTTAGAAAAATCAGTAAAGATTAAAAAAGCTTATGATATTGTTAAATATGACACTAAATCCGGTGATAGAACAATCTTGGTTTCGGCTGAGTTATTAGTACCTAAGGGTGATACAACTGCACTTTCAATATCAAATTACGCGTGGTCAACTGATAAAAATATGTTATTAATATTTACCAACACTAAAAGGGTTTGGAGATATAATACAAAAGGTGATTACTGGGTTTTAAATTTAAATACAAAAGAATTAAAAAAGCTTGGCGGCAATGCTCCTGAATCTT
>Ga0210009_1001929_pt1 | contig 16251 bp, 20 predicted proteins | sample CryGeyCG2114_065_FD_185457 | JGI IMG/M metagenome (GOLD analysis project Ga0210009, IMG submission 185457) | Groundwater microbial communities from aquifer - Crystal Geyser CG12_big_fil_rev_8/21/14_0.65 (SPAdes) (version 2) | ecosystem: Environmental > Aquatic > Deep subsurface > Groundwater ... | reverse complement strand
TGATTCTATAACCTTTTAAATCCTTAATTATAGTTCTTTTAAATAGCCCGGATTGAGCAATGGTAGCTCGCGTGGCTCGAACCCACGTTTCCTCTGGATATCCAGGTTCGATTCCTGGTCCGGGCGTTCAACTAAAAGTTAATAAATAGGGCTTTTCTGTCTTAGCTATGTCTAAAGACTATGATAATAGTAAAGTTATAACTGAATTTCTAAAAGGTTGCAGAGCAGAGGGATTAAGCAAGAAAAGAATAGAAAAGTATTCTCAACAGATTAAAATTCTTAATGAAATGTTTGGAAAGTCTTTTGAGAAAGCTAAAAGAAAAGATATTGAAGAGCTAGTCATAAAGATTAATGAAAAAGAAGATTGGGCAGATTGGACTAAATACGATTATAAGGTTGCGATAAAGAAATTCTATAAGTGGTTTAATGGCGGAGAAGAGTGTTCAGAGGTGGCTAGATGGATTAAACCCGCTATAAGTTATGCTAATAAGAAGATTCCAGAGGATTTGTTAAGCGAAGATGAAATAAAATTAATGATTGCTCATGCTCCAACAATTAGAGATAAGGCTTTTGTTTCGACTCTTTATGAAACGGGTTGTAGAAATGGAGAAATGCTTTCTATGAAAGTTAAGAATGTTCAGTTTGAGAAACATGGAGCAATATTGAATGTTCATGGAAAAACTGGAAGTAGAAGAATATTAGCTATTATGTCTGCTCCCTATTTGAGAGATTGGTTTAACAATCATCCCTTTATTGATGATGGTAGTTCTCCTTTATGGGTTATGACTGATGGCAAAGCATTAACACAAGCAGGTTCTACAGCATTACTAAAAAGAATTGCACAAAAAGCAAAGATAAAAAGAAAAGTTAATCCTCATAACTTTAGACATTCAAGAGCTACACATTTAGCTAGTTATTTAACAGAAGCTCAAATGAAAAATTATTTAGGTTGGACTCAAAGTTCTAAGATGGCTGGTGTTTATGTTCATATGTCTGGAAGAGATACAGATAAAGCTTTATTGAAAATGCATGGCTTAGAAGATGAAGCACCAAAAGAAGCTAAGCTTAAACCGCAGAAATGTCCTAGATGTAATATCATCAATAAACCAACTGCTAAGTTCTGTGATAGTTGTGGGGCTGTGCTAGATTTCAAGACCGCAATAGAGTTAGAACAAAGACAAAAAGATGAGAAGGACATTCTACACCAATTCGTTCAAAAAATCGTTCAGGCAAGCCCTAAAACAGCCGAGAAAGCATTAAAAGATATGCCCAAGGATATTTTAGAGAAGTTGAAGAGCCTTTAATTCTTGAATAATGCTTTTAGTTTTAATACTCTTCTTTAGTTTTGTTATTATCGGCTTTGCTTCTTTCCCATGTTCTTTAACTAAAACCTCTAACGCAATGGCTCTTTTATTATCCATCCACCATTGAGCGAATGGACTAGACAAATCTATTTTATAGTATGTAAATCTATTGTCCTTAATCCCTAAGATTCTCTTAACTTCTTTTTTATCTACTGGTTTTAGCAATCTGTTTTTTATCTGAAATTCCATCATTCTATTAACCTCTGTTCTATGGACATCTAATCTTTTGACTAAATCTTTTATACAAAAGATGCCTTCTTGTCTTGTATAAAATTCTATTATGGCTTTAAAGAAAGCGTCATCTTTGCTATTAAACATTTCTTCAAACATAACACATATTGTGTTACATTTCTTTTTATATATTACTATCTGAATAATCCTATGAAAAAAAGATGTTTGGCTTGTGGCTACAAATGGCTATCTCATTTAGAAAACCCAAAGGAGTGTCCAAAATGCAAAAGCAGAAACTGGAATTTGCCAAGTCCAAGACAGAAGAAGAAATAACTAAGGAGAAGATTAGGGAGCATTTGAATCCCGCTATATTAATTCTTCAAGAGTTATTGGAGGTAGAAAGTGACGATAATTAAAGATAAATCTGTTTTTGATATAAATTACATTCCTACAGAACTGCCCGTTAGACAAGATTTAGTTGATGAAATTTTTAACAAAATTACTTTTATGAATCGCTATGTTTTATTTCTAGGTGGAATGCCCGGAAATGGAAAAACCATCTCAGTTAAGAAAGCCTTAGACAGATTAGATAGGTCGGTTATAGATGTTTATGTCAATTGTTCAGAAATTAATAGCTATACTTCAATAGCCAAAGAAATTTTAGAGAAAGTCAGAAATAAACCTTATAATGAGAAAGGAAAAACCCGTTATCAATTATCTGAAGATTTAAAGAAGATGTTGAAAACTAAGAGAGATAAAAAAATAGTTATTGTGTTTGATGAAGTTGATAAATTGATTATTAAGAAAGATAATCATGATGAAATTTTCTTTCCGTTAGTCAATCATGGAAATGCTAATTTTATCTTTATTTCAAATGACGCTAGTATATTGAGTCGGATGGATGGAAGAATTGCTAGCCGACTTTCTTCTGAGAAAAAAATCGTAGAAACTTATTCTCCTAATGATATTTATCAAATATTACTTCAAAGGGCAGAAGAGGGATTAATTGATACTTCTTGGTCAATAGACACTTTGATAGGTATTGCTAAGTTCTCCTCAGATGTTTCTGGAGATGTTAGATATGCCTTAAAGCTCTTAGAAAGGGTTTCTATCTTAACTGAGATGAATAATGAATCAAAAATAACTGATGAAAGAATCAAAGAAGCTATAAAGGAAGTTCAGGTCTCAGAAATAGATGAGATATTTCCAACTCTCCCCAAACATTTGAAATTGGTTGTTGTCTCTCTTTCTTTAGAATGTGTTAAAAATGGGGGGTTTGCCATAACTTACCCTAATGCCTATGGCGTTTATAGAAGATTTGCTAGAGACTTACCTTTTGGTTTTGTTGGAGAAAGACAATTTAGAGACTATCTGAGGTCTTTAGAAATGCTTGGGCTGTTTGAATTTCAATGGAGGTCTAATCCTAAAGGACAAGGAAGAGTAAGAATAGCTACTCCTATCAACTTTGAGCCTTCTAAGTTTATTGAGAAAATTAACGGAAATATCGGAGATGAGACTCAGGGAGTGGGAGGGTAGACATCCTCTCCGCTATTTCCTCTATTCCTATCAAAACTATCTGTTTGTATGTATAATATATGTGTAAAATGATTAATTTAGCCTATTTTTTGGCATAATGGCGATAATTTTTATCTTCTGGATTAATACATTTTACGAAGCCCTGCTCTTCTAAGTCTAGCAAAACCCTACTTATTGAGCTACGATGAACACCAATTTCCTTAGCTATTTCTGTAGCAGTCTTAGGTTCTGTTAGAGAATCAAGCACTTTCTTTCTTAACTTGCTTTTCTTAAAGAAAATCTTGTCTTTTATAGATAGTTTCTTCATTGAAACAAGACAGAAATAAGTTTAAAATAAGAGAGTAACACAAGCGTAACATTTAAAATTCATAAAAACTTGTTTAATTGATGAAGAAACACAAAACCCCTCTTTGGAAAAATATTTTAGCTATTCTTGGTGTTTTGTTTGTCTTATTATTTATTATCGTTCTATTTTTTCCTTCCGAAGATAATGGAAATTTAGACTATAACTTAGCTAGTCAAGAATGGCAGAATCATCGTGCTGTTCTAAATAACGATTTAGAAATTTTAGGCGATTACTTAGAAGAATATCAAAACGTTAGGACTGCTTCGGACATATCCTATCTTAACGCTAAGATTGGACCGAGATTAGATATTTTTGATACTCACTTGATTGAGGCTAGGCAATTTCTAAACTCATATGGCTATCTTTTCTCTAATGGTGCTGAATTAAAATCGGATTTAGATGAAAAAATAGTTTACTCTCAGACACTTAGAAATACAATTAACGTTTTAGTTGATGACTATAATAGACAAGTTGAGGCTTATAATCAGAGAGTTGAATCTTTGATTAGGGCATTTAGTCTTTTAGTTTAGAAATGCTTAAAAGCTAGTCATATATGCTATTTTTATGTCAAATGGACGTATGCCTTCCCTTAGTGAAATTCCTAAAATTATAACTGGAAGCCCAATGGGTTTATTTGTGGCTTTTATAATTTTAGCCCTGATTTTTATTACTAGGGGGCTGTGGAGTTGTTTAATTAAGATATTTATAAGATTGCCATTTAATTTACAAACCCCTGATAAAATTTTGGCTGGCGATATTTGTAACCCTGACAAAATGTTTAGAGTTCAATTAGGAGAAGGTATGCTTAACTTTCTACAGCATGAATGGTTTGTTTGGGTTTTATTAATCGGAGGTCTTGCCTTATTTTTATATTTCAAATGGAGAAAAAAATAACTAGAGAAGAAGAGAAAAAATTAGAAAGAGAAATAGACTGCTGGAAAATTCATTTAGAAACAATAGACAAAACAAATATAGATATTTCAAACTCAAATTATGTGGCTTTATTTAGTCTGCTTCTTGCTCTTTTTGCAACATTTACTATTGGGATTATGTCTTTTGATGACGTTTATGTCGTTTATAGACTGATTGGAGCAGTTATTATATTAATCATGTTCGCTTATGCCATAATTAAAATAAAAAATAAGTATGATAAAGAAATAAAACACCACCATCTTAGCTTAGTTTTACGTGAGAGAATGTTAAGAGAAAGATATGAATTATTGGGTGTTGATAGGGAAAAGTTAGACGGAGAATTTGAAGATATAAAAAAGATATATAAGAATCCTACCTCTTCCATGAGGGATTTTTTGATAAAAGAGTATTATAAGAAAAAAAGGGATGGGCGTTAGACTTTTACTTTCGAGTCTGGTCCGGGCGTAACCCCATCATGCGATAATAAAGGGATGTAGATTATACCAGTTTTATACAAGATGGTTCTAGAAAAGCCCATATGAACTTTTTTGTTACCATAAGAGTATAGAAAAGCTTATAAAGTTCTGAGAATAATCAAATGTATGAAAAGAAGCAAGAACTCCAAATTAAAAAATGTAAATGTGAATGAATTAGAAAGAACCCTTAATAAATGTCTAGTATGGTTTTATGCTTATCCAAGAAGCAAAATAGGTCTTACAAACTTGGCTAAGTCAATAAATTCATCTAAAACAGCCACAAAACAAATCGTAGAGGACTTAGTTCAAATACAGTTCTTAACCAAAGAAATTGTTGGGAGAGCATGGCTTTTATCAGCTAATCAGAAACACCCTTATTTCATCACTAAGAAAATCCCTTATAATTTAAGTACCATATATGAATCTGGAATATTAGATGCAGTTTACCAAGCAGTTCCATCAGCAAGGGCAATTATTCTATTTGGAAGTTACAGATGGGGAACAGATATAGAAGATAGTGATATAGACATAGGGGTGGAAGTTGTAGATAATGAAGAACTGTTGATACATAGGTTAGGAATTATTGAACAACTTGGGTATAGAAAAAAAGTCCCTGTCAATCTACACATATTTTCGCGTAATAAAATAGATTTAAATCTTTTTGTAAATATTGCTAATGGAATTGTATTGGATGGATTCCTTGAGGTAAGAATATGAGCAGTAGAATAAAACATCAAGATAAGAAAAATGCCATTAGTATTATAAATGCTTCCGAAAGACAAATGCAGTTCACACTTAAGCAAGATGTAACTGATGAATCTGCCTTTAACATTATACGGAACATTTACGAGTGCTTCCGTATGCTTGGTGATGCGGTTCTAGTATCTAAAGGATTTGCCTCAATAGATCATGTAGAACAGATAAAAGAACTTGAAAAGATACCTGCCAAAACAGAGAGGCCGATAAGTCTTGTAAACAGCCTGAGAAAATTAAGACATAACATCAATTACTATGGATATATTGCAAAAAAACTGAAGCTGAAGATGCCATTTCTATCGCACACGCCTGTTTCAATCCATTGCTAAAGGAAATCAAAAAGTTCTTGTGTTTTACTCCACACTAAAGTGTGGGGTTTGTTTGAACTTTTGGATGCTCAAGGTTGCATTCATTCATGCACTAAAGTAACTGGTTTTCTGCACCGGCAACCTTGACATAAAAAAAGGACTTGAAAAAGAGAAAGCAAGAGAAATCCTTGGTGGAAAATCAGAAGCAGGATTTCCAATTCTATATGGGAATCCAAAGCAGCGATTAGAACAACTTAAAGGCTACGGAGGAAAAAGAATAGAAGAATTAAGAAATAAGTTAAAGGAAGAAGTAGCAAAACAAAAAAATTCTAAACATTGATCTCATCTCGACAATCCTTAAAAATCCTAATCGCTCAAAAAAATTTGTACATAACTTGTATAATAAAATTCCGGAGATAATATAAACAATAGTTTCTTAGAACATCAATGAAAACATCAGACATCATATGTTCCATAATCATCCTTGTTCTCCTTGCTACAATAATATTTAATCGGACTCAACAACTATGTTTTCCTGAAAAATGCTTTGAAATAGAAAAAGCAATAACGTCCGAAGAAAGAGCCATGGGACTGATGTTCCGGGAATATCTGCCTGAAAACTCCGGAATGTTATTCATTTTTCCTGAATCAGGCATTTACCAATTCTGGATGAAAAATACATTAATTCCTTTAGATATAATCTGGCTTAACGAAAATTACAAAGTAGTTCAAATAGAACATGTAGAGCCATGTCAATCAAATCCTTGCCCTATCTACAATCCAGAAAAAGAGGCAAAATATGTCCTAGAAGTTAATTCCAGACTAACAGACAAGTATAGCATACAAGTCGAAAGCCAAGCTAAGTTAAAATAAAAAAGAAAAAGTAAAATTAGGATAAAAAATAAATCTAGTGCTTTGCCATGCTGAACACGTGCTTCAAAGCCACAACTATTGTAGCAGGCACAAATATCAACAATAGGGCGTCAACTACCATAACCAACTGGTCAACTGCACTAAGTGCACCACGTCCAAACGCGCTAACGATAACTAGAATAGCACCCGACATCAAGAAAGGAGTAGTTTCGTCTTCACTTATGTTCAAGAATCCCACAATCAAACCAATCACAACAAGAATCCATGTCCATGTTTGGTCAATGTATCCAAGGAATCCAAGAATTAAAGCTAAGATAACTCCGATTAAGAAAGACCAGCCACCTATGCCCTTGCTCTTTTTCTTTGGCATTTTTTAACCTCCTTTATATGCTCTATTATATATTTTCCAGTTTAAATATGTTTTGTCATGCTTTCTCAACTCTAACACCCTGTTCACCGTCTTCTAAAATATAACCTTTTTCTTTAATCCTAACCCTTAAAATATCAGCCTTAGCGTAATCTTTTTCCTTTCTTAATTTCTCCCTTTCTAAAACCAGTTTCATTATTTCTCTTGGAATTTTCAACTCATCTTGTTTCATTTCCTTGATTCCTAAACCAAGAACGCTATCAAATTTTTCTAACAATTTTATTTTCTTTTCTGGAGAAAAATCGAAATCGTCTAAAACATTCCAGAAAACTTTCAACGCACCAGCAGTATTCAAATCATCATTCAGATTTTTCAAAAACTCCTTATCATACTGCTTAGTTCTATCTATCCCTTTCCTGGAATCTTGCCTAAGTTCGATAACCTTTCTATTAATCTTAAGATAAGCATTCCTTGCAGCATCAAGGTTTTCAAAACTAAATTTTAAAGGCTTCATATAATGAGTCATTAAAAACAAATACCTCAAATGCTCGGGCTTATAGTTTCTTTTCTCCAATTTGTCTAACGTTAAGGCCTTGCCCTTACTTTTACTCATCTTCTCATCACTAGACAAAAGCCACCTTCCATGCAACCAGTAATTAACAAACTTCTTACCTGTAATTGCTTCACTTTGCGCTATCTCATTAGTATGATGAACTGGAATATGCTCTTCCCCACCTGTATGGATATCAAATCTGTTTCCAAGATACTTCATGGACATTGCCGAACATTCCAAATGCCATCCGGGAAATCCTAAACCCCAAGGTGAATCCCACTCTTGTTCTCTGGATTCCAAAGAAAACTTCCAGAGAGCAAAATCAGTTTTATGCTTTTTTTCACCAACTTTAATCCTCTTTCCAGCTTTAAGCTTATCAACTTTTAAATTAGCCAATTTTCCATACCCTTTAAACTTTGTAGAATCAAAATAAATTCCATCATTAGTTTTATACGTGAACCCTTTCTTCTCCAATTTTTTAATCAGATTAATCTGTTCTTTAATATGGTTACTCGCCCAGACCCATTTCCAAGGAGCTAGAATATTCATCTTCCTTAAATCTTTTTCAAAAGCCCTAAAATAAAATTTTGCAATCTCCTCTGCCTTCTTTCCTTCCTTTTCTGCTGCCTTTTCCATTTTATCCTCTCCAGTATCTGCATCACTAGTTAAATGACCAACATCGGTAACATTAATCACATGTTTAATTTTTAGTCCATTGTACATTAAAGTTCTCACCAAAATATCAGCAAAAAAATAACTTCTCAGATTACCTATATGTTGATACCAATAAACCGTAGGCCCACAAGAATAAATTCTAACTGGGCTACTAATCGGCTTAAACACCTCCTTCCTATTAGTCAGCGTGTTATACAACTTTATCATCTCATTAAATAGAAAAAGGAAGTTTTAAGCGTTTCTAATCTTTAATTCTAGAAAGATTCCATTCTCCCAACTTTCTATTTATAATACGTGCCTCATTAATTTCATATCCTGCTTCCCTAAGATTCTGCTTGGCGGGAGCTAAAAGCCCATTAACGTCAACCTCATACCTCAGTCTAATAATTTTCCTGGCAGGATTTATGGTGACCTTGAAATCCGGCAGCTCTATAGGCTCATAAGTTGAATAAAATCCAAAACTTTCATCATTATGGTCCCTAGAACTAATAATTTCTCTCATCCAGCCAGCAATCTCTTTAGAGTTCGGCGCATCATAACTGTCCTTTCTTTTTAAGAACTCATTCCAAAGAAAAACGGAATGGATGTAAAGTTGATCTCCCCTGTCCAAACTTTCCAGAGCAGCAAAATTAATATTTACTGGTTTATTTCTGCCAGAAACAGAAATTCTGTCGTATCCTATAATTCTCATTACACCTGAATAATTTCTGTCCTCCGGGTTCATCTTCACTTCCCCCCGTATTCTCGCAATTTCTTTCCATTTTATTAAACCTTAACAACAAACAAAAAAGACCCTATTTAAATCTTTCCTACAAAATCCTTAATTTCCCTATAAGTTTTCAATAACATAAACCCTTCCCGCAATTTAGCAGCCCCTTTAAAGCCTTTTAAAAATTCCACCCCAAGACGTTTAATCCAATTAATATCTGCAACATCATAATCCTTAGCTAGTTCCAAGTATTTCTTAAACTCATTTAACTTTTCTTCCTTAGTGATTTTATTTTCCTTCCCTGTTTTCAAATATCTCTGAATTTCCCTAAAAATCAATGGATTCCCAATTGCCGCCCTTGCAACCATTGCCCCATCACAAATATCTAACATCTTATCAACATCTTCTCCAGATTTAATATCTCCATTTCCAATCACAGGAATCCCCACCTCTCTCTTAACCTTTTTAATCCATTTCCAATCAGCCTTTACTGAAGAACCTTGATTAGCAAGTCTTGCATGCACAGTTAAAGCCGAAGTGCCTGCTTTCTCAATCTCCTTAGCAATTTTCATAACATTATTCTTCTTAAAACCTAATCTAATCTTGGCCGTTACAATTTTATTATCCAGAATCTCAATCATTTCCTTAATCTTGCCGGGATTCTTAAGCAAATAACTTCCAGCCTCATTCCCGGTAATCCTAAGACTAGGACACCCACAATTAATGTCAATCAAATCGTAATCCTTTAAATTCATCTTAGCCAATTCCTTAAACTCTTCAGCATTATTCCCTGTCACTTGTAATCCAATTGGCTTGTCATTAGAATTTGTCATCATCAATTTCTTAGTTTTAGGATTTTCATGCAAAATCGCAGAAATATAAATCATCTCGGTATATGCCATACCCACATACTTCCTACACAATTGCCTATAAGCCAAATCAGTAACATCTATCATTGGTGCCAAAAATACGGGATTTCTAATTCTAAGGTTTCCTATTTTAAACATGCCAATCACAACCATTAACTTTTTATAATCCTTATCATAGTTAAAACCATGGAAAAAGACATTGACAAAATAGAAAAAAATCCCGAAACAGATATTGTAATTAGAATTGATGACTTTGGTGGAAGACCTGGATTAACAATCAGGGAATTTGTCAAAAGTGAAAGATACACTGGATTCACAAAAGCAGGCACTAGAATCCCTGCTGATAAGTTCGAAACGTTCAAGGCTGCAATCAACAGCATCCAGGCAGATGATTTTAAGGTTGAAGAAGAAAACCTTGAAGAAAACCAGCAACAAACTCTAAATCCTAAAGAAAACTCTGAAAAAAAAGAGATGTGATTTTCAAAAACCCAAAATTTCCACAAGCATCTCCAGAAATATGCACTTTCCATCTCTCTAAATTCCAAATTTGCCAATATTCGTTAAAAGTCTGTTATTTGAAATTTTTTGCTTCACAAAAAACTCTTCGTTCGATTAATTTTAGTTATTACCACCCAACCCAGATGGCAGAGCTAATCATCTCTTTAAAACTAAAGAAAGTTCCCCAATCGATGCTTCTTCATTCAAATCAAAACTCAACTTTGCAACATGAAGATTGCCATGTCTTCTTATTTTCATTAACTGCATTTGTCCATAGAATGGGTCTTTCGGATTTGTTTCTCTATTAAATTTTTTTACATAAACAATGACGGTAGTTTTCAACTCAAGGGGACGCTGCGCTTCAAAATCAAAGATTTTGACCCTCACATAACAAGAATTATATAAAATAATTTTCTTTCCAAGTCAACTAATTTTCTTCCTTGTAAAGATTGTTCGCAATATAATCCGTGTCTGAAATATTCGTGAAATAAACTTAAAGGATTTTCTCCTTGAATTACTGCTGTTTGATTTATTGGTAAATAAATTCCAGAAGAATTTGGATTTAATCCTTTTTGTGTTGCAAACTCATTCCATTGAGTTTCCGGAATTTGTTGTAAAGAAGTTTGTTCAGGTTTATAGCCCAGTAAATCTTGATAAAATTGATTAGGGAAATCTAAGAGTGTTCTTATTTGTGGGGCTTGTATTTGAACTTGCTCCATTTTTGTTTTTTGGTAGAAACCGCACGAGGTGATTTCCACCCCTCAAGAAATTGAGGCGATGCTTGTTTAAATAATTTTTTGTTTTTCGTCGGTTTTAGTGCGCGTCCTATTGGATGGGAGAAAAAATATTATCTCCTATTTCATTATCATCCAAAGTACCACATCGATATTCAGAATCTATGGTCTCTCCTTTCATATTTCCCTATTAATGCTCGCTAATCAGTACTTGTGTTTCCATTTTTATCTCTTCCCAAAGATTTATTTAGAACTAGAGAGTTATCACTACACCTTTGAATGCAATGAGCTAACATCCAACACACATCATAATCATTTCAGAAATAATTGAATTCATCAACTTGAAAGCCAAGGATTTCTTGCGAAAAAGTTTAAATAGCCCAAAAAATCCAATGAAATATGGCCGTAAAGGGAATAATAGGGATAGATATTGGCTCTGAATACTTACACGTATCTGGCTTGGATAATGACGGAAATCTAGTTTATAGTCCAAATTCAAGAATGCATTTTGGCAGACCAGAAGAAGCGATGTCAGGCCTTCTAAGAAAAATGGTTTCTGATGGAGTTGATGAAAAAGATTACAGATTTTCATTCACAGGAAGTGGTGGGCAAATATTTGCCTCTTCTCTAGATGTTCCTTTTTTCCATGATACCGTAACCATTCCCACAGGAGCACGCTTTCTAAATTCCAAAACTAAATATATTTTACACATAGGTTCAAGAGACCCTTACTTTTTTGAAATAGGGGGCCTGGGACATGTAGGAAAATTATTGACAGTTGTCTATGATAATGGAACTGGAACAAAATGTGGAGGGGGCTCTGGAACACTGATTAGCAAAACCGTAAGAAGGTATTTAGAAAAGCAAATCCCTCCCGGTTTGGATTCACAAGAAAGAATGCAAGCAATGTACGAATTAGCACAACAAACAGCCTTCAAATTTAAAAAACAACTTAACATAGGTGGAAGATGTGGTGTCGTAATACAATCAGATATGGTTCATCAACAAAATGAAGGGGAATCTGTTCCAAACATTTTAAACGGGATGTTTAGAAGAATTGCAGAAAACTACGTAACTGATGTAATAAGAACAAGACAGCTAGAACAAGGCCAGACAATGGCAACTGGAGGTGTATTTGGCAATCCCCTTATACTAAAATATTTAGAAGAATCAACAGGCCTAACTATTGTAAGAGATCCTAATTATCAAAAAGTTGGGGCAATCGGAGCAGCCCTAAAAGCCGGGGAAATTAATTCACCGGCAGGATTAAAAAAAACTCGATTAACAATAGCAGCGGATGCTGAAAGAAGCAAAATAAGATTCGCTCAACCATTATCAGAAGGTCTAGATAAGATAAATTTTTTCGAAGAATCAGAAAAATATGAAAAACATGGAGACCTAAAAATTTATCCAGAAAATCTCAACGATAAAACAGAAGTTGTCATGGGTGTTGATGGTGGCTCAACAACAACAAAAATAGTAATTGCGAGAAGAGACTTAGAAACCATAGCCGAATCGATAAAACTTACTAATGGGAGACCTCTTGAAACAATCCAAGAAATGTTTAGAGAAGTTCAACAAACAATAGGACAAAGAATAGAAATACAAGGTGTTTGTTATACAGGTTCATCCGGAGGATTTTATCACCAATTATTTACAAATCCTGGAGAACCTCAGACAGACACAAGAAAAGATGAAATAACATGCCATGCATTAGGTGTAAGTCAATTCAATCCAAATGTGGATACGATATTTGAATTAGGAGGACAAGATGCCAAATTCACAAGATTCAATCCGGATGGAACTGTAAAAAGTTCAAAAATGAATTTAAGTTGTATGGCTGGAACAGGACAAACAATGGAAAACATGATGAAAATGGTTGGATTAGATTATCAAACATTCGAACAAGCAGCTCTAGCATCCAAAAGGACTCCAATAGTAGATGACACCTGCGGAATTTTCACTGAAGCTGGAATATCCAGACTAATATCTTTGGGATTTCCTAAAGAAGAGATTGCGGCTGCAATATCTTTTGGTTTTATCGGAGGATATGCAAATAAATTCGTTGGGAATGAACCAGTTGGAAAAGTCATATCCGCCCAAGGAGGTCCTTTCAACAACAAAGCAAATCTTGCATCCTTAGCCATTCATTCCGGAAAAACAATTAACGCATTCCCACATAGACAATTATTTGGGGCATATGGCGCCGCAATAGCTGCAAATCAACATCTTGAGAAGTTAGAAAATGGGGAGCTTTAAAGGTCTTGAAGTAGCAGATAGCCAATTTGAAAGGAGAACTTCAAATTGTAGTGAAGAAGTTTGTAACAGTTGTGGAGCAAGAGATTGTCTATTAAATGTTTTTCAATTGGGAGAAGATACCGTCTTGGTTGGAGGGTTATGCCCAAAAGGAAATACTGCTGGAAAAACAGATAAAGCTCCAAACTACGTAACAGCGTACAAAAACATACTAAATAGAAAATTAGGAGAAATAACAGTTCCTCTAAATGAGCAATCTGGAGAAAAAGTTCTAATTCCAAGAAGCCTAACATTTCTTAATGAAACAGGAGTTTTCCAAACAGCCCTATACCACCATTTAGGATTTGATGTTTCCGTGTCGCCCGAATCAGACGACGAAATAGCAGACTTGGGAAGGAAACACGCACACCCAGAATCGTGCTTCCCTGTAATCTTAGCTCATGGTCATGCTGCACACCTAGCCAGACATTTAAATGGAAAAGACAAAATACTATTGGCAAACAGCATAGGTTCGTTTGAACCCCCTAATAACAGAATGAAATTCTGCCCATATGTTGCAGGGATAGGACACTTAATCAGAGGAAGTCTCGGATTGGATGAAAATACAACATTACTACCAGACCTAAAATACAACGACCCTGCATATCCTATGGATGAATCTATCGGTAAGGACTTAAGAAGAGTTTTTGGAAAAAGATTCAAAAAAAGACAGATAAAAGAAGCAGTAGGAAGAGCGAATGAAATGCAACAAGGGTTTCTGGAAGATGTAAGGCAAAAAGGAGAAAGGATTTTAGAAACTCTCATATCAAATGAGGAAGACATATTCTTAGGAGTCGGAAGGGGATATACTCTATTAGATCCAAAAGCAAGTTCAAGAGTAGACGAACTGTTCGCAAATTCAGGATTACATTTTATGCCAATGTTCTTCCTAGAACCTGATAAAACAGATTTAACTGACATCGCAAGAAACATGTATTGGCTCCAAGGAACTAGTATGATTAGAGCAAACCTAAAAGCAGTTCAACAGCCAGGAATGTATGTAGTCAGAGCAACTAACTTCAACTGCGGACCAGATTCATTAATATTAATGCACGAACAACAGTTAGCAGAAAAAACGAATAATCCAAGGCTACAATTAGAAACAGATGGACATAACAGTAATGCCCAGTTTGGAACAAGAATATCTGCATTTAATGAAGTAATAAAGCAAAGAAAATCTGAAATTAAAATACCATTAGAACAAATCAAGTCAAGATTGCCTAAACTAAATGGCCTGAAAGATAGAAAATTAGGGATTCCTTATATGGGTCCTTCATCAAGTGTAGTGGCTGCAACACTTCGTTCGGCCGATTTTGACGCCGAAGTAATGCCTACTCGCACGGAATTATCACAAGAATTTGCGGAAACATATGTAACGACTAACACTTGTAAACCTTTTGCATTCCAAGTCGGAGATCATCTGGCTTGGCTAACTAATTTAAGGGAATCCCAGGATCCCAATGAAACAGCAGCAGTATTATTGCCAAGAGCTAAAGGGCCATGCAGATTTGGGCAATATTCTGTTATACTAAGAAACATTTTAGACAGAGAAGGATTTGATAAAGTTCCTATATTCGACCCGGGAAGCGAAGCAGACTATCAGGTTGACACATTAGATGATAACGCATTAAAACAAAGAGCTGCAACAGTATACAAGGGTGTCTTCTCATCAGATGTGTTACACAGTGCATTATTGAGAACAAGACCTTACGAGACAACGCCTGGAAGAGCAGAAGAAGTCTATGGGGAAGCCCAACAAGGACTTATTTCATTAATAGAAACAAATCCTTCATTAAAACAAGTTAAAAAATTCTTAGAACAAAAAGCACAAGACTTCGCAGGAATAGAAAGAATCGATGAAAGATTCCCTAGAGTTTTAATGATGGGAGAGATATTTGTAAGATGTCACGAAGCAGCAAACCAAGATTCCGTCAAGATGCTCGAACAACATGGATTAGAAGTCATACTAGATCCTACATCAGCATGGTTTGATTATGTCAATGAAAACTCGGTTAAAAGATTTAAAAACGAAGGACAATGGAAGAATTTCGCAACGTCGGCAATAAAAAGAGTTTATATGAAAGCCGTAGCTAAAACATTATACAAACCATTTTCTGAAATCCTGGCAGGAAGAGAATTCCACAACCCCTTTAGCCACATACGTCAATTAGAAAGAGATGTGATATTCACACCAGAATTAGAAGGAGAATCTCCAGTTAGTATAGGTACTGTATACGCATTCATAAATGGAGAACTAGATGTTGACGGAATTTATCACGTTGGCCCATTAGGATGCATGCAAGAAACGGTAGCCACATCCAGAACACAGCCACTATTAAGAGATGCTAGAGGAAATGCGTATGACAAAGAAATATTCCCTGTTATGGACGCTGTATTCGGTGAATCCGAGCAACCAAATTTAGATTCTCAAATCGCACTATTCGCAGAAAACTGTAGAATTAGATCTACATATAAGAGTGACCCCGGTGGGATTCCTGAAGTGAACTCTTGAGCTTCAGGGACTAGGGAGCTTTGCTCCACAGGATGTTCAAATCCCAAATGGCCCCGGTGGGATTTGAACCCATGACATCTGGATTAAGAATCCAGTGCTCTGACCAAACTGAACTACGGAGTCATTTCCAATTAAAATTTAATTGCTTTAAAAAACTTTAGAAATTAACGATACTCTCTCCAAGTATGATCGCACTTTGTACACCTATAAAACTTTGTCTCCGATTCATCCGCTGCTCGCGTCTGCATTGTCCAGAAATAAGCCTTGCCATGCTTACATTCTGAGCACTTCATTTCA
>Ga0210009_1001925_pt1 | contig 16277 bp, 10 predicted proteins | sample CryGeyCG2114_065_FD_185457 | JGI IMG/M metagenome (GOLD analysis project Ga0210009, IMG submission 185457) | Groundwater microbial communities from aquifer - Crystal Geyser CG12_big_fil_rev_8/21/14_0.65 (SPAdes) (version 2) | ecosystem: Environmental > Aquatic > Deep subsurface > Groundwater ... | reverse complement strand
AGATCCCCACGCTTTGAAGACACCTTGGCCCACGAAATCAGATAGGTCTGCTTCACCCGTGACACCATCTGAGAAACGGAGCCAGATATGATGGTTGGCAAGTGCCTTTACTTCAACAGGATCGGGCATGGCAACGTGGACTTGTGATACTCACCGATTGCACCCTTGAGCGTCCAATTCGTTTCCCTCCGGCGCATAACTTATCTTATACGGAACCGCCCCGCGACAGCTGTTCGGGGATATTCCGGCGTTACTGTTGGTAAGTATAAGCCCGACACCGGCTTGGTGCAATAAAATCCGTATAGTTAGCGGCTTTTTGCGTGGTTGTGGTAGGCGCGGGAGGGCCGTATAGGATGAATCCCTATAGGGCACAGTTCCGTCCATATAGGACGAGGGTACGTTTCTGGCCCGAATGTGTCATATGGCGACACGGAGGGTATAGAACATGCCGAAACATCCGCTGCAACAGTGTGCCAGGCGTCCCGGCAGCCTGAAGCGGGCGCTTTTTACGGAGTGCCGTCGACGCGGATTGGCGTCAAATACGGCACGGTCGTACTTCCATTGGGTCCGCCGATTTGTTCGCTACCACGGCATGCGTCATCCAGAGGAAATGGGCGTAGAGCAAATTGGTCATTTTCTGTCGCATCTGGCGACCGAAAGGAAGGTAGCCGCATCGACTCAGAATCAGGCGCTCAATGCACTTCTGTTTCTGTACAAGAAGGTATACGGCGAAGACGTGGAGGCAGTCGAGTCTTTCGTGCGAGCCAAGAGGCACCGGTATCTGCCGGTCGTGCTGTCTTCATCCGAGGTGGGAAGACTCTTCATGCATATCGACGGACAGATTGGGCTTGCCGTACGGCTCATGTATGGTTCGGGGCTGCGTGTATCGGAGGCCGTAACGTTGAGGGTTAAGGACGTGGATTTTGAATACGGCCTCGTCCATGTGGTCCACTCAAAGAGCGTGAAGGCGCGTAAGACCATGCTGCCCAGGCGGCTTTTTGGGCCCATGCAAAGGCAAATTGAGCATGTGCGTGCTACGCACGGACGGGATCTGGAGGCAGGCAGAGGCGCTGTTCCACTTCCGCATGCATTCGCCCGGAAGTCGCCCCGGGCCGCACGGTCGTTCAACTGGCAGTACGTGTTTCCGAGCGCGGTTATTTCAGATGTGGATGGCACGCGCTATCACATGTCCCAGAGTACGGCCCAGAAGGCCGTTAAGTCGGCGGCGCGGGCGGCTGGAATAACAAAACGCGTGACATGTCATTCGCTCCGGCATAGTTTCGCGACACACCTGCTTGAAAATGGATACGATATTCGGACTGTGCAGGAGCTGCTGGGTCACAGTGATGTGCGAACGACGATGATATACACGCATGTGCTCGCCAAGGGGCATCACGTGCGTAGTCCGCTGGACGGCGAGGGGCTCTGATCCATTGCGGCCATGGCACGTAGGGCATTGACCTCATCCACATGGTTGCCGAGAGCATATTTCAGTATCCATATGTACAGGTAGAACGTGACGACAGGCCCTACGGTGAAGGTGTACCACCAGAGCATGGCTTGTGGATCCACGAGCGGGCGGATCGCGACCAGTGGAATGAGAACGATTACAATGAAAGTGGCCAACCAACCGTACCAGCCCATCTGATGCAGGCGCCAGAGCAGAAAGGGCGTAAAGAGGAGGGTGAGAACAACAATCAGCATGGTGACGGGCCCAATGGGCAGCCAGAATGCCCCGACTCCCGGGACGGCGGCTTTGGAGCCGTAGTTCAGTCTGTAATGTAGCCGCGTTGCTGCTTTTTCGGCCCTGGAAAAGTTGATATTGTTCATGGAAGCCTCACCCGGCAAGGGGGCAACGTGAGATCCTGGGGCGGGCTTTTTCGTATTGGCCCGCGTACGCCCTAACTTCGCCCTTTCGAACGACTTCTGCTTCGCGCCCCCAACATGCCCAACACGTCCGACCTGTTCAACGAGCTCCGGAATCTTGCCACCGAGCAGCGCAATCCGCGGTCCATGCAGATTGACGTGGCAACGGTCGGCGAGATTCTTCGCATCATGAACGCGGAGGACCGCTTGGTGCCGGAGGCGGTGGGCACTGAGCTGCCATACATTGAGGAGGCGGTAACGATCATTGTCAATGCGTTCCGGGCCGGAGGGCGGCTGTTCTACGCGGGAGCGGGAACGAGTGGGCGGCTTGGCATTCTCGATGCATCCGAGTGCCCGCCGACGTTCGGCAGCCCCCCGGAAATGGTGCAGGGCCTGATTGCGGGCGGCCCGCCTGCGGTCTTCAAGTCGCAGGAAGGCGCGGAGGACCTGGAGGAAAACGGCGCCCAGGCCATCGAGGAGGCGGGCGTTACGGCGCGCGACGTGGTCTGCGGCATTGCTGCAAGCCGGCGCACACCCTATGTCGTGGGCGCCGTAAAAAAAGCGCGGGACATCGGCGCGCGGACTCTTTTTGTGACCTGCACGCCGCGCAAGGCGTTCACGCTCCCGGTTGACGTGGCCATCTGCCCGGTCGTCGGCCCCGAAGTCATCATGGGATCGACGCGCATGAAGAGCGGCACGGCGCAGAAACTCGTCTTGAACATGCTCACGACGGCCGCCTTCATCCGCATGGGAAAAGTCTACGAGAACATGATGGTGGATCTCCAGATGACGAACGCCAAGCTCGTTGAGCGGTCGCGCCGCACAGTGATGACAGTCACGGGGCTTGACTATGCGCAGGCGACGGCGCTGCTGGAAGAGGCAGGTGGCCACGTCAAAACGGCGCTTGTCATGCATCTGGCAGATACGGACCGGGGCGATGCCGAAAGGCGTCTTGCCCGCGCATCGGGCTTTGTGCGCCCGGCGGCGAGGGGCGAAGCGTACAGCCCGGCGGCGTCCGGCGCATCTACCCGGGAAAAGGACTGAGGCCCGCATGTCGCTCGCTCCCTTTTTTGCCTCGTTCTCTGCGACACCGGCCGCGAAAGCGCTTGACAGCGCGCTCGGCGAGGGGCGGAGCGCACGGCTTCGCGACGTGGCTGGATCGCTTCCTGCATTCGTAGCGGCCCACATCGGGGGGCGGCATGAGCGCCCCGTTCTTGTCATTCTGGAAGATGCGGACCGCGCGGCCTGGTTTGCGAGCGATGCTGAGCAGATCCTGGCGAGCGAGGAGGGCGTGCTGCTGCTGCCACCGTCGGACAACCGGCCCTTCGATCCGGAGCATGTGCCAAGCCCCGAGCCGGTTATCCAGCGCGGCGAAGTACTGCAGGTACTGGAGAAGGGGTTCGGTGGAATACTGGTTTCCAGTATCCATGCGCTCGTCGAGAAAGTGCCGCCGGCAAGTGTTGTCCGCGGCGCCGCGCTCGACATCGAGACGGGGCAGAGCGTGGCGCCGGAAAGCCTGATAGACCGGCTTGTGGGCCAAGGGTTTACGCGCACGGAGTTTGTGGAGGCACCGGGCGACATGGCGCTTCGCGGGGGGATTCTGGACGTGTATCCGTTCACCGGATCGTATCCGCTGCGGATTGAGTTTTTCGGGGACGAGGTCGATTCAATCCGCGAGTTTGACATCCACACGCAGCGCTCGGTGAGCCGGCGCACATCGGCCCGCATTGTGCCGAATCTGGAGGCGCCGGCTTCGGGAACGGGTGCCGGGGCGGCGGCGGGCGCCGCCTGGGTCTCCATCCTCGACTACCTGCCAAATACGACGGTCGTCATGATGCAGGACAGCCAGGCGCTGTACGAGCAGGCCGCCGCATATTACGATGATGTAGCATCGCGGCGAAGCGCGCTCGTCGAGTCGGGGAAGGAGACGGGCAGATCGGGCGGGGAGGTGCCGCCCGCCGCTGCCTTTTACAGCACTACAGACGGTATCCGGGCGGCACTCTCGGCGCTTGTGACACTGCAGTTCGGGAGCTTCCAGGAATCGGGCGGTCCGGGTGTGCCGGAAAGCGACGCATCTCCCGTCACGATTGATTTCGGCGCGCGTGCACAGCCCGCGTTCGCATCGAGAATAGCCCTTCTTCGGCAGCGGCTCGCCGAGAACCACGCTGGCGGGCTGCAGACCACGATTCTCTGTGACAATCAGGGCCAGGAAGGGCGGCTGCTCGAGCTTTTAGAGGAAGACGTCGAGGAGGGGTGCGTCCAGCTCCGCGTCGAATCGCTCCACGAGGGGTTCGACCTGCCGGACGCCGGGCTCGCCCTCTATACGGACCATCAGATTTTCGGGCGCTACCACAGGCCGACGACCCGGCAACAGAAGCAGCGCTACGGCGGCATCAGCCTGCGCGAGTTGCAGCACCTTTCGCCCGGCGATTTCGTGGTGCATATCGACTACGGCATTGGCCGCTTTTCGGGCCTGGAGCGCATTGAAGTGCGCGGTAGACAGCAGGAAGCCGTGCGCCTTTCCTACCTCAATGGCGATACGCTCTACGTGAACGTCAATGCCCTGCATAAACTGCATAAATACAAGGGAAAAGAGGGACATCAGCCGGTTCTCACGAAGCTCGGCAGCGGGCAGTGGGAAAAGGCCAAGTCGCGCACGAAAAGTCGTGTCAAGGATATTGCGCGCGAGCTGATTGCGCTCTACGCAAAGCGCAAGGAAAGCCGCGGATACGCCTTTGCCGAGGACAGCGTCTGGCAGCGCGAGCTCGAGGCATCGTTCGAGTTCGAGGATACGCCCGATCAGTCGACGGCCGCCCAAGCGGTCAAAGAGGACATGGAGCAGGCGGTTCCGATGGATCGCCTCGTCTGCGGAGACGTGGGTTTCGGCAAAACAGAAGTCGCCATGCGCGCGGCGTTCAAGGCCGTCCAGGACGGCAAACAGGTCGCCGTTCTTGTCCCGACGACCGTGCTCGCTGCGCAGCACTACCGCTCCTTCCAGCGCCGCTTTGCCAATTTTCCGGTCCGCATTGGTATTCTGTCGCGCTTCGCGCCCGCATCCAGCATCAAGGAAACGCTTGCGGGCCTCAAGGACGGCACCATCGATATGGCCATCGGCACGCACCGCCTCATTTCAAAAGATGTCGCGTTCAAGGACCTCGGCCTGCTGATCGTGGATGAGGAGCAGCGCTTCGGCGTAGGCGTCAAGGAAAAACTGCGCACCCTGCGCGTGAACGTCGATACGCTGACGCTCACGGCTACCCCCATCCCTCGCACGCTGCAGTTTTCGCTCCTCGGCGCGCGCGACCTCTCTATCATTGCCACGCCGCCCCCCAACCGGCAGCCCATCCTGACCGAAATCCACACCTACGACAAGGATCTCATCCGCGATGCCATCGTGCACGAGCTTTCGCGCGGCGGGCAGGTCTTTTTCATCCACAACCGCGTTGAGAGCATCCACGAAATCGCCGATACGCTCCGCATGCTCATTCCCGACGTGCGTATCCGTGTGGCGCACGGCCAGATGAAGGGCTCCGAACTCGAGAAGGTGATGATGGATTTTGTGGATGCGAAGTTCGACGTCCTGGTCAGCACCTCGATTATCGAGAACGGGCTGGATATTTCAAATGCCAACACGATCATCATCAACCGGGCCGATCATTTCGGGCTCTCGGAGCTGCACCAGCTCAGGGGCCGCGTCGGCCGCAGCGGCCGGAAGGCGTTCTGCTACCTGCTCGTGCCGTCCATCCACGGTCTGACCCGCGAGGCCCGCCAGCGATTGCAGGCGGTCGAGGAACTGAGCAATCTCGGCGCCGGGTTCCAACTGGCCATGCGGGATCTCGACATCCGCGGGGCGGGAAGCCTGCTGGGCGCCGAGCAGAGCGGTTTCATCGAGGACGTGGGCTTTGAAACCTACCACCGGATTCTGGACGAGGCGGTCGACGAGCTCAGAACGACCGAGTTCCGGGAAGTATTCGGCTCAGAGGGCGCCGCGCCCGCGCCGACGCGGGCGCAGGAAACCGTTGTCGATGTGGATGCGGACGCGCTGCTTCCCGACTCGTTTGTGCAGAACCGTGTTGAGCGGCTGAATGTCTACCGACGTATTGCCGAGGCGGCTACCGAGGAGGCGCTCGCGGAAATCCGCGAGGAGCTTGAGGACCGCTTCGGACCTGCGCCCGATGAAGTGGATCAGCTCCTCGCCGGCATGCGTCTCAAGCTGCTCGGCGAAAAGCTCCGCCTGCCACGGGTCGTGTTCAAGAACGAGCGGCTCTTCCTGACGGTCCCGGACAACGACGAGGATCCGTGGTTCTTCGAACATCTCTTCCATCCGCTGCTCGCGGCGCTTGCCGAACTCAACCAACGCTACGTACTCAAGGAGAGTCGCAGCCGGAAGCTTCGCGCCATTGTCCAGGAGGTGGCTACGATCGACGAGGCCTGCGGGGTGCTTGGTCACATTGCATCTGATGCCCTGGAGCGGGCCGGATTGGAAGGCGCTCAGACCGCACGCGGTCACATGCTCACCCGGTCCTGATGAATTTTGCGCGTCTCAGGCGGTCCGAAGTGCGCTTGTAGTGGCTGTAACGCGTTGCGCGGTAATATATTATAGATATATTACAAACATGCCACAAAAATCATTACTTTTTATTCGTATTTGCTGGCGATGGCTGACAGTGCGGAGCGCAGCCGGTCGATGAGCGCATCGGGCGAAATGATTGTCACATCGGCCGAAAAGCGGAGCAGCCACGCCGCCATGTAGTCCAGGTTGTCAAACTGGAAGGTGACGCGCACCGGATCCCTACCCTCGTCCGCTGGCTCCGGCGGAAGAGACGCATTTTCCCGCTCCAGCCGCGCCGGCAGTTCAGCCTCGAAGCGGCGAAGCACGTTGCGCGCCACGTCGACCGTGATCTGTGGCGCGTCGGCACCCATACCACGCTCGAGTAGATACGCTGGCAGATCAAACCCCTCAGGCCAGGTGAAGCGCTCGCTCAACACAAAAAGGCTCTTGGCGCGGTCCAAGCGGAAGTTGCGGACTTCACTGCGCAGATGGTCAAAGGCAATCAGATTCCAGTGGTCGGTGTAGTAGACGAGTCCAAGCGGGTCCACGCGCCGCTTCGTCAGCTCCTTCCGGCTCTCCACCCAGTATTCCATGACCACACGTTGCCCTCGGGCTACAGCCTCGCTGACCTTGTGCCAGCGCTCCGTTTCTTCCGCCTCATGCGCCACGGCCTGCGTCCAGAACGGATCGAGTACGGTGCGGTCAAGAAGCGTACTCACGAAATCCTTGACTTCGCGCGGTAGCACGGCCTTGATCTTGAGCGCCACTTCTTCGGCGTCCCGGCCAAGCGCCGTTTCACCCTGGAGCTTCATGAACTCGGTGCCGACGAGCAGCGTGGCCGCCTCACGCGCGGTCACCATGAGGGGCGGTAGCTGGTACCCTTCGAGTATTTCATAGCCTCCGCCCTCCGAATACGCAAGGGGCACGCCGGAATCGGTAAGTGAGCGCAAATCGCGGAATATCGTCCTCCGGCTTACGCCAAAATACTCGGCCAGATCGCGCGATGTCATGCTCGGGCGCTGCTGCAGGAGCAGGATCATGGCAAACAGCCGGTCCGTTCGCGTGCCTTCCTTGTCAGGATTCTGTGCCATGGGGTTCGGTTATGTGCAGCAGTTTTTTGGTCTCGAACCAGGGATCGTCAAGGTAGTCACGGACATCGTATGCGCGCACCTGCGCCTGGGGATACTGCCATGCAAACGCGCCCAGTTCTTCCCGCAGATCCCCGCCCTTGAGACATAGTAGACCCGGCTCCCACGGCGCGGGGCCCGACGCTGCCGGCTGTGCTCCTGAGGGCGTGTCCAGGCCCGCTGCTCTCTCAGCACGCCCCTCTGGTCCTCTATCGCCCGGCGCACGCAGGCCGCGCGCCCGTTCGTGCCACGCCCAGAGCGTCGAAAGCGGCGCCGTGGCGCGGGAAACGGAAAGAAGCGAGCCGTGGTCCTCGTACGGACGCCCGTCAGGAGGTGCCTCTCGAAAGTCACGGGCCGTAATCTGCTCGGCGCGGACAGGCACCGCCGTGCAGTTGTCAAGGCCCAGGCGGCGCGCAAAGAGCGTCACGGCCCGCGTCTTCTTGGCGTTGGAATCGACCGCGAAAACAGGTGTCTCCGGCCACGCGATCGAGAGCGGAATGGCGGGCAGACCGCCGCCTGTTCCCCAGTCCACGACACAGCCGCGGCGCGGTGCGCCGCGCACAGCGCACACCAAGCAGTGCAGAATGTGGTGCTCCCAGATAGCACCTTCCTCGCCCCGCGAAACCAGATTGAAGCGCTGATTCACATCGCAAAGCAATCGTTCAAAGGAGCGCAGACGCTCTTCCTGCTGTTCCGACAGCGGTATGGGAGGCATCAGCGGCATCCTTGGCCCCCACATTGTTTCACGTGAAACATTTCCGTCCCAACACGCGGCAAAGGACACCGTTCACCCCCACATTGTTTCACGTGAAACATTTCCGTCCCAACACGCGGCACGAGGTACCATCCACCCCCCATTGCTTCACGTGTAACATTCACTTTGCTTCCACCGGCGCGCTCGGCACCCGCCCCGCCTTCACAAGCATCATGAGTACGGATATATCGGCAGGACTGACGCCCGAAATGCGCGATGCCTGGCCCAGATTGTCCGGCTGAATGCGCTGCAGCTTCTCCCGTGCTTCCATGGAGAGGCTCTTTATCTGATCGTAGGCGATATTCCTGGGCAGGGCTTGCGCCTCCGTGCGCTCAAAGCGGTCCAACTCGTCCTGCGCGCGCTCCACGTACCCGGCATACTTGAAATTCGTCTCCACGAGCTCCACGACGCCATTCGGGCCCGTGAGGAGCGGCTCCTCCCCCTGATACGGACCGCACCGCTCGATCAGCGCCGAAAGTGACACTTCAGGGCGCAAAACCAGCCGCGAAAGCCGCTCCGGACGTACGATGGGGGACGTTCCGAGCGATGCCAGCCAGTCGTTCACGACGTCCGGCTGCGCATTAGTCGACTCCAGCCACTGCGTGAGGCGCTGCGCCGAGCGCCTCCGCGCCGCAAGGCGCGCCATCCGCTCCTCACCGACAAGGCCCCACGACGCTGCCATGTCGGTCAGCCTGTCGTCGGCATTATCCTGCCTGAGCAGCATGCGGTGTTCGGCGCGGGACGTAAACATCCGGTAGGGCTCCTCCGTGCCCTTGGCCACCAGGTCGTCAATCAAAACGCCGATGTACGCCTCGGAGCGCTTCAGCACAATCCCCTCGGACGCCGCACCATAAGAGGCCATACCGGCGGGCGCCGTGACCCCGCCCACGGCGTACCGGCCTGCATTCAGCCCGGCCATCAGCCCCTGGGCCGCGGCCTCCTCATACCCCGTTGTGCCGTTGATCTGACCGGCAAAGAACAGACCCCGAACGCGCTTTGTCTCGAGTGTGTAGCGCAGCTGATGCGGCGGAAAGTAGTCATATTCAATGGCGTAGCCCGGCCGCAGCACGTGGGCGCGCTCCAAACCCGGAATGCGCGCCAGCGCTTGCCGCTGCGTTTCCTCGGGAAGGCTTGTCGAAAAGCCGTTTACGTAGACCTCTTCGGTATCCCACCCCTCAGGCTCCAGGAACAGCTGGTGCTGGTTTTTGTCGGCGAACCGGTCAATCTTATCTTCAATCGATGGGCAGTAGCGGGGCCCCGTCCCCTGGATGCGCCCGGAAAACATGGGACTGTCATCGAAGCCCGAGCGCAGGATGTCATGAACTTCGGGACTTGTATACGTAATCCAGCAGCTGCGCTGGCGCGTCGTGACCGCGTCCGTCATGTAGGAAAACGGCGCTGGCACCTCGTCGCCCGACTGCTCCTCCAGCGCGCCATAATCAATGGTCCGGCCGTCAATGCGCGGAGGCGTACCCGTCTTCAGCCTCCCACTCTCAAAACCCAGCCGGTGCAGCGCGCCCGTCAGCCCCTTCGATGCACCCTCTCCCATGCGCCCGCCCCCGTACTGCTTCGCACCCACGTGGATGATCCCGTTCATGAACGTACCGCTCGTGAGCACGACGGCCCGCGCGGCAATGCGCATGCCAAGCTGCGTCTCAACGCCCACGACGCGCCCATCCTCGACCGCCAGATCCGTCACCATGTCGGCACGCATGAAGAGATTCGCTTCGCGCTCCAGGTGACGCCGCACGGCCGCGGCATACGCCTGGCGGTCGCACTGCGCGCGCGGCGACCAGACGGCGGGCCCCTTTGAGCGGTTGAGCATCCGGAACTGCAGCGCGCTTTCATCTGTCGCGAGGCCCATGATCCCGCCGAGCGCATCCACCTCGCGGGCAATCTGTCCTTTTCCGATCCCCCCGATGGCCGGGTTGCACGACATGCGCCCGAGCGCCTCCAGGCTCATTGACACGAGCAGCGTGCGCGCACCCGAGCGGGCGGCTGCCGAAGCTGCCTCCGCACCCGCATGGCCACCGCCCACGACAATCACATCAAACGCCTGGTCAGTCATATCCAAGTTCCACCTAACTCCTTGTCTCCCTTTTACTTGCCAATACAGAAGCGCGAGAATATCCGGGCCAGTACATCCTCGTTCGTGATCTCACCCGTGATCATTCCGAGCTCATCGAGCACCGCGCGCAGATCCATCGAGAGCGCATCCTGGCTTACGCCCGAGCGAAACGCATTGGCGGCGCGCCGAAGCGCTTCATGCGCCGCCCGGATATGCGCCGCGTGGCGGGCACTTGTCACCGTGCGATGCTCATCGGTCGTTGCGCCCGTTGCGCCGCCCGCTTCCAGCACGGCATGAAGTACCGGTTGCAACCCGCCCCGTTCCGCCGCCCCGGCCTCGGACACGGCCGACGTCGCCGACACGGCCAAACTGCCCTGGGGCGGCGTCCATTCGCGCGGCATCAGATCCCGCTTGTTGTAGAGCATGACGTACGCCGCCGCATCGACCCCGGCGAGCCATTGCCGCTCCACGTCGAGCATGCCCGCCTTGGCATCGACCACGTAGAGCACCACATCCGCCCCGACGGCTACGCGCCGCGCGCGCTCCACCCCTTCGGCCTCGATCGCACTGCCGGAGGCGCGCACCCCCGCCGTATCTACCCACACAATCCGGTGCCCATCGACCAGCGATTCCGCCTCGATACTGTCCCGCGTCGTTCCGGCTTCTGCCGACACAATGGCCCGGTCTGCGCCCACGAGCGCATTGAGCAGTGTAGACTTGCCCGCGTTCGGACGCCCGGCAATGGCCACGCGGATGCCGTCCGAGAGCGTCCGCCCGTAGCGGTACGATGCCTCCAGCTCGCCAAGCAGCGAAAGCCCGCGCTCCAGGAGCGCATCGAGCCGCCGCCTGTCCGCAAACTCCACGTCCTCGTCGGTAAAATCCATTTCGAGCTCGATGAGCGAAACCAGATCGAGCATGTCCTCCCGGAAAGAACGGATGAGCTCCGAATAGCGCCCGTACAGATGCGCCACCGACACACGATGCGCACGCTCGCTGCGAGCATGGATCAGATCGGCAATGGCTTCGGCCTGCGCCAGATCCATCTTTCCGTTCATGAATGCCCGTCGCGTGAATTCTCCCGGACCGGCCTGCCGCGCCCCCGCTTCCACAAGGCGCGACATGACAAGCGTTGCCGCGACATCGCCCCCATGGCACGTGATCTCAACCACATCCTCGCCCGTCGCCGACTGCGGCGCCCGGAAAATCCCAGCCACCACCTGGTCGAGCGCTGCGCCGTCGGCGTCCCGCACGCTTCCCACGTGCAGGCGATGGCTTTCGGATGCCGCGAGATCCACGCCCGAGAGCACCCGGTCGGCCACCGAAATCGCTTCGGGCCCCGACATGCGAATCACCGCGAGCGCCGATTGGCCCCGCGGTGTGGCAAGCGCCACAATCGTCCCCTCATGCACGGCGTTACTTCCGTTTCTTGCTTGACGAAAGGTAGGAACGCTTCGTCTTCCCGGTCTTGCTGAGTGGCGCCGCTTTCTTGAACCGCGATTTTCTGGGCGCTTTATTTCCGCTGGATGCGCCCGCCGCGCCGACGCCATCACCTGCGGCCTTGGCCGCCTCACTCTCGGCCGCAATCTGGCGGTTGATGAGCCGCTGTTGCAGCGCCGTGAGCACGTTGTAGCACAGATAGTAGAGGCTCAGACCACTCGCCAGGCGGTTGAAAATCACGAACAGCATGACCGGCATCACATACGTGAAAATCTTGGCCTGTGCGTTCGAGGGCGTCGATGCCATCTGGATTTTCATCTGGAAGACCATCGAAATACCCATGAGAAGCGTGAAGCCCGCCACGAAATCCCCGAAAAAGGGAATCGTGAAGGGAAGCTGCAGAATCACATCTGGTGCCGAAAGGTCAGCCGCCCACAGGAAGCCCTGCTGCCGGATCTCAATGGCCTGCGGCAGGAACTGCCACAGCGCAATGATGATCGGGTACTGGAGCAGCATCGGCAGGCATCCGCCGAGCGGATTCACTCCCGTCTCCTTGTACATCTTCATCATGGCCTGCTGCTGCTTCGTCGGATCGTCCGGGTACTTCTCCTTGATGGCCTCCATGCGCGGCTGCAGCTCTTTCATCTTTGCCATGCTGCGGAAGGAGCTCTTCGTGAGCGGCGAGAGGACGAGCTTGATGAGCAGCGAGAGCAGAATGATCACGAGCCCGTAGTTGGGCACGAACCGGGCCATGAAATCAAAGACCGGCGTGAACACGAACTTGGCCAGCGGCCGCGTGATGACCTCGAAAAAGTCCCACCCGTAGTCGACCATGTCATAGAGGTCCACGTTGTAGCGCGAAATGCGCCGTACCTCCATGGGTCCCATATACATGGTGAAATCATGCCCGCCTCCGGCCACGCCCCCCGCATCCGGAAGCGGCATGCGCAGACTCGCCACGTAGTCGTGCCGCAGGTAGGTCTGCGACACGTCGCCGAAGCGCTCCCCGATCAGGTCGGCGCCGCGCGTCGTGGCCTGCGGCATGATGGCGACCGTGAAATACTTGCTCTTGACCGCTACCCAATCCACCGCTCCGTTGAGCGTCTTCTCGCCGTACGGATCCGATGCCACCTGGACGGCCTCGACCTCGCCGCCACTGCGCGCATAGGCGCCCGACTGCGCCGAGCTCGACTCGATGTTCTTCTCGGTGAAGGGAATGCCGCCATTCCAGGCCAGCTCGTAGCCCTGCGGCGTGACGAACGTTTCCGGTGCATCGAGCTCCACGCGGAGGCCGACCTCGTACGTGTCTGGCCGGAAGGTGTAGACGTAGCGCACCTGGCCGCCGGCAATCCGCGTCGTGAAGGTGAGCGTTTCCCCGGCTCCCGAGACGCGGATGAGCGTGTCCCGGCGAGACGAATCGAAATGAAGGGCCCGCGTATCGTAGATGCGCGATGCGGGGGACGTGAAAATAAGTCCCAGCGCGCCCGCTTTTGTTGTGTCTACAAGCTGCACGGGGCGCTCCGATCCGGCAATCGTGAACTCGCCGAGTTCAAACGACGTGAACGTCCCGCCGTGCGAGGACAGCACGGCCGTATACAAATCGTTTTCCACGCGGAAGCGCTGCTCGGCGCGCCCACGGGCTGGCGTAACGAGCGAGTCGCCATCTGCCACGCGGATCACCGAACCCACGCGCTGCGGCGCTTCGCGGATTTCGGACTCGCGGTCAGCCGTGCGCCGTTCCGCCGCCGAATCCTGACCCGCAGTCTGACCCGGATCACTGTTCTGTCCGGTTACGTTTTCCTGGGCGGGCGCATCTACCGGTCCATCCACTGGTGGGGGCGGCGGCGTGAGCCACATGAGCCACACCACCATGATGATGGCGATCAGCACGGTCGCTGTAACGACGTTTCTATCCACGGGCTTGACTGTCGAAATGTGGGTGGGATTGGGAACGCGCTGAAGCGGCCGCCGTCCGGAGCCATCCTGCCGCAACCCTCATGTCACGCCGAAGGTCCTCTTCCGTTGCACCCGGGTTCCGAAAAAGGAACATGACCGTGAGTACATCTGTCTGTGCGACGTTGTCGGCGGCAAGCGTGTCTTCTTCGCCCCGGAATGAATACTTTTCCCGCCAGGTTTCCCGCATTATGCGCCGGATCCGGTTTCTGCGCACGGCATGGCCTGTTTTTTTGGGAACGGCAAATCCGGCTCTCACCGCGTGGCCGGGGCCAGCCTCATCGGAGGGGACGCGGCGCGCCATGACGCGGATGCAGCCCACACCGAATGACATGGTGCCGGTAGCCGCGCGGTCAAAAAGTTCCCGGATGAGCCGCCGCCGTTTCAGGCGGGCTGAGCGCGGAAACCGGCCCTGCACGTTACTTGCCGGGCTTTGAATCGCTGATCGACAGGTTCGTGCGGCCCTTCGCGCGGCGACGCGCCAGAACACGACGACCGTTCTTGGTGGCCATGCGGGAGCGGAATCCGTGCTTATTGGCCCGTTTGCGTCTACTGGGTTGGTACGTTCTCTTCATGACTGTGTGATACGGGAGATCAGATGATTTGGGAAATCAGCATAGACGGATGAAGATACGGAACATGCGGAGCATATCAACAACATGCATTGACTTTCACGGAAAACCAGAGTAATATACTGTGCTCGCGGGGATAGCTCAGTTGGTAGAGCATCAGCTTCCCAAGCTGAGGGTCGCGGGTTCGAATCCCGTTTCCCGCTCCACGTGCCAGGGGGCGATTAGCTCAGTTGGTTAGAGCGCCTGTCTTACACACAGGAGGTCGTAGGTTCGAATCCTACATCGCCCACACCTTTTCCATTCCGTGGTGCCCGTTCGGGTGCCCATGCGGGGAACTATCCCCAATAGGTAGCATTCTATTTGACTGGCCCAAATTGGCCAACAGCATCCAGGATTCGCGCAGGCGGCGCCAGCATTCACATCTGACCGCCCCATCCTGGTGCTCCAGCTCTATTCCGACGGCGGCGCGACCGCACTCTTTCCCCCGATTTTTTGACTTCTTTTTCCGATTTGGGACTCATTGAGCCCCTTCTGCGTGCTGTTGCGGCCCAAGGCTACGACACACCCACCCCCGTACAGGCTGCAGCCATTCCACACGCGGCCCAAGGCCGTGACGTGCTTGGCGTGGCCCAGACCGGCACCGGCAAGACCGCTGCCTTCACGCTGCCCATCCTGCAGCAGCTCGACGCCAGGCGGCGCCGGCCCGAACCCCGCGCCCCGCGCGCACTTATCCTTACGCCGACGCGTGAACTCGCCATTCAGATTGGCGAGAGCATGACCGCCTACGGCAAGCATCTCCGTCTGAGTCACACCGTCGTATTCGGCGGCGTGGGACAGAACCCGCAGGTACAGGCCATGCGGCGCGGCGTCGACACACTGATTGCCACGCCCGGTCGTTTGCTCGATCTGATTGACCAGGGCTGGATTGACCTGGGCTCGGTGGAAATCTTCGTCCTCGACGAAGCCGACCGCATGCTCGACATGGGCTTTATCCGCGACGTCAACAAGATCGTGTCCGAGCTGCCCCCGCGCCGCCAGACACTCTTCTTTTCGGCTACCATGCCGCAGGCCATCACGAAACTCGCCTCCGAGCTGCTTCACGATTACGAGCGCATTGACATCAAGCCGGAAGCAACAACCGCCGAAAAGGTGTCCCAGCGCGTTCTCTTCGTTGAAAAAGCCAACAAGCGCGAGCTGTTGCACGATCTTCTCGACAACCCCGCGCTCGACCGCGCCATTGTCTTCACGCGCACGAAGCACGGCGCGAATCGCGTGGCCAAATTCCTGGGCCAGCGGGGCATTGGCAGCGATGCCATCCACGGCAACAAGTCCCAGACGGCACGCCAGCGCGCCCTCGAAGGCTTCAAGGACGGCCGCACGCGGGTCCTCGTCGCCACCGACATCGCATCGCGCGGCATTGACGTGGACGATGTCAGCCACGTCATCAATTTCGATCTCCCGAACGAACCGGAAAGCTACGTCCACCGCATTGGCCGCACGGCCCGCGCTGGTGCCGATGGCGCTGCCCTCTCCTTCTGCGACTTCGACGAAATCGCCTACCTGCACGCCATTGAGCACATCATCCGGCAGAAAGTCACGGTAGATACGGAGCACGCCTATCACGACGAACGGATTGCCACGAGGCACGCCGACGGACCGCAGCGCGGCACATCATCCGCAGGTCGCTCGTCCTCCGGGGGCCGCGCTTCCGGTGGTCGTTCATCCAATGGCCGCTCATCCGGCAGCCGAGCATCTTCAAACGGCCGCTCATCCTCTGGCGGACGTTCATCCAGTTCCCGCTCCTCGCGGCGCAGGCGGTAAATCAGCATGACCTTTTCGGACTTCAACCTCCCGGAGCCACTCATGGCGGCCATCCGCGACGTCGGCTACGAAACGCCATCCCCCATCCAGGAAGAGGCCATTGGGCCGCTCTTGGAGGGGCGCGACC
>Ga0210009_1001924_pt1 | contig 16279 bp, 15 predicted proteins | sample CryGeyCG2114_065_FD_185457 | JGI IMG/M metagenome (GOLD analysis project Ga0210009, IMG submission 185457) | Groundwater microbial communities from aquifer - Crystal Geyser CG12_big_fil_rev_8/21/14_0.65 (SPAdes) (version 2) | ecosystem: Environmental > Aquatic > Deep subsurface > Groundwater ... | reverse complement strand
ATTTTAAGTGTGTCAATTTTTGAGAAAACCCCTATTTTACAACTTGTAAATGGGATCAACTACACTTTTAATAACTCTGTTCCGGCTAACCAATTGAATTTATTCAACTTATAACCGGACAGTAGTGATAAAAGATATAAAGAAATTGCTCAATGGAAATGAGTTGTCCTTGCTCGCCGGCTGTCCGCCGTGCCAGGGGTTCTCATCAGTACGAAGAAAGAATAGAAAAAAGAATGTAAAAGATTCACGTAATGCTCTTATTGATGAATATCTTCGTTTTGTCAAAGGTTTAAAACCAAAAACAATTCTACTGGAAAATGTTCCGGGTTTAATGAACTATTATCGCTTTCAGGATTTCATAGATGAGTTGATTGCACTAGGTTACACAGATGCGGAAAACTATAAAATTGTTAATATGAAAGACTATGAAATACCACAGAGAAGAAGAAGATTGACACTTGTTGCTTCAAGAATAGGTAGAATAAATATTATAGAAGGAACTAAGAAAAAAGTTACAGTTAAAGAGATAATAGGAGCTTTGCCTAAACCTAAAGATTCCAACGATAAACTTCATCAAATCTTCCCTAAACACACCACTAAAGTAATGGAAAAGATTAGGGAAATACCTCTTGACGGAGGTAGTAGGACAGATTTATCGAAAAACAAACAACTCGCTTGTCACCAAAAGGAAAATGTCGGATTCCATGATATCTATGGACGATTAAGATGGGATGATTATTCAACGACGATAACAGGTGGATGTTTAAATCCTTCGAAAGGAAGATTCCTGCATCCCGAACAACATAGGTGTATTAGTGCAAGAGAAGCCGCACTATTGCAATCATTCCCTGCTGATTATCAATTCCCTTTAGATGTTTCAAAAACATCTTTAGCGTTAATGATCGGAAATTCTCTACCACCGAATTTCAGTTACGTTCAATGCTTAAATATTAGAAAACATTTAGAACAACATCTTGGCTGACATTTTTTCAACAAAGAAACGTTCAAAAATCATGTCGAAAATTTCCGGCAAGAACACAAAGCCGGAAATTACAATTAGAAAAATTGCTCATTCACTCGGCTACCGTTTTCGTCTTCACAAAAAGGATTTACCCGGCAAACCCGATATTGTTTTCCCAAAGTATAAAAAAGTAATTTTTGTTAACGGCTGTTTTTGGCACGGACACAAAAACTGCAACCGTTCCAAACTCCCGACTACACATAAAATATTCTGGAAAGAAAAAATTGAGGGAAACATAAAGAAAGACAAAAGCAATTATAGAGGTCTTAAAAGACTTAGCTGGGACTATCTAATAATTTGGCAATGCGGAATAAAGGTCGGCAACCGTCAGAAACTCGAGAAAAAAATTATAAAGTTCTTAGGGTGATAATTTTTTTTTAGCGTAGCCGTAAACGGCAACGCTGTAAGAAAAAATCATCGTAAACGATGATGACGAAAAATTTCATCCCGATTTATCGGGATTTATTCATGCAGCACAATCCATTTATGGTTGTGCGGTGTCTGTAAAAAAATCCGCTGTTATAAACTTATTTCTGTTTCCCCTTCTCCTTCAAAATCAAATGCCCCATTTTATCTCTTTTCGTTTGTAAGTAGCGAAGATTATTTGCGTTCGGGAGAATTTCTATCGGGATGCGTTCTACTTAAAATCAGCGTAGCCGTAAACGGCAACGCTGAACGAAAAAATCATCGTAAACGATGATGATCAAAAATTTCATCCCGATTTATCGGGATTTATTCATGCAGCACAATCCATTTATGGTTGTGCGGTGTCCGTAAAAAAATCCGCTGTTATAAACTTATTTCTTCTTCCCCTTCTCATTCAAAATCAAATGCCCCATTTTATCTCTTTTCGTTTGTAAGTAGCGAAGATTATTTGCGTTCGGGAGAATTTCTATCGGGATACGTTCTACAATTTCCAGGTCATATCCTTTTAATCCGACAACTTTTTTAGGATTGTTGGTAAGTAATTTTATTTTGCGGACACCGAGATGGAGCAATATTTGTGCGCCGATCCCGTAGTCGCGTAAGTCGGCGCGGAAACCAAGCGCTTCATTAGCTTCAACGGTATCTTTTCCTTCGTCTTGTAAATTATATGCGAGTAATTTATTCGCCAAACCAATGCCGCGTCCTTCCTGCCGCATATATACGACAACACCGACTCCTTCTTCTTCGATCATTTCAATTGCACGGTTAAGCTGGTCGTGGCAGTCGCACCGCAAAGAATGGAAAACATCGCCGGTCAAACATTCGGAATGCATACGAACAAGCACGGGTTTGGAGGAATCAATCTCTCCTTTAACCAAAGCGAGGTGTTCTTTCTTCTCAACTTTATTTTGGAAGAGGAACATTCTGAAATTTCCTTTTGAAGTCGGAAGATTGATCTCTGTAATTTTTTCTACAAGACTTTCTTTTTTAATTCGATACTGAATTAAATCTTTTACGGTAAGAACTTTTAAATTGAATTTTTCGGCAAGTTCAATAAGCTGCGGAGTGCGCGCCATCTCTCCATTGTCTTGTAAAATTTCACAAAGTACTCCGGCATGATTAAGTCCGGCAAGGCTGCACAAATCAACAACGGCTTCGGTATGTCCGGCGCGGCGAAGAACTCCTTCATCCATCGCGCGAAGGGGAAAGATGTGTCCGGGAACCGCAAAATCATTTCTTCTTGAATTAGGATCAATCATTTTTTTTATTGTTACGGCTCTATCGGCGGCGGAAATTCCTGTGGTTGTTCCTTCAACGGCATCAACGGTTATGGTAAATTGCGTTCCGTGTAAAGCAGAGTTTTCATCAACCATTAAGGGCAGTTCAAGTTCTTCCAGGCGTTTACCGGTAAGAGAAATGCAGACTAATCCTTTGCCGTGAGTGATCATAAAATTAATTATTTCGGGAGTAACGAATTCCGCCGCACAGACAAAATCGCCTTCATTCTCGCGGTCTTCGTCATCAATAATGATGATCACTTTTCCGTTTTTTATTTCTTCAATTGCTTCTTCAACGTTACAAAACATAGAGGGTAACCTTATGCTTTCTCTTTCAGAATATTTTCGTATTTAGATCAATTATACATGTGAACAAGAATGGATGAATGAGTGCATGGATGAACGTGTAAATGGTTCAATAAGAAAAACTTTAATAATTCATGTGGTAAAATCTTAGCACAGACTAAAGTCCGTGCTACGGAATTTCAAACTATAATATGTTTTTGTGTAACCGATTTAATAAAATAAATCCATCATTCAACCATACGTTCATGCAATCATTCAATCTTTTAATTGTCATTCATCCATCTATTCTCTACTAATTTCCTTCTTTGGCTTGAGTAACAACGCCGATAGCAGATTTCTCAAACTTCATTTTAACGTTATCGGAAACTTTCAAAAGGATGGTTTTATCTTCAACGGTATCAACTGTTCCGTGAATTCCACTTAAAGTAATAACTTTATCTCCTTTTTGAATACCGCTGATAAGTTTTTCTTTTTCCTTAGCTCGTTTCTGTTGCGGACGAATGATCATAAAATAAAAAATTGCGAAAATAGCGCCAAACATTACGAGTGTGCTGATCATGCTTCCGCCGCCGTCTTGACCGGGAGCAGGAGCCATAGCTATAAGATAATTCATTTAGTTCTCCATTATTGTTTTTTGTTGTGAAATTTTCGGAAGAATTGATTCCTTCCAGGTTTTAAAAGTTCCGTTTAAAATATTTTTTCTTGCTTCGGTAACCAGTTTAAGATAAAAGTGCAAATTATGTACAGATGCCAACTCCAAAGCTAAAATTTCTTTAGCGATAAACAAATGCCGCAGATATGCTCTCGTAAAATTTTTGCACGTGTAGCAATCGCACGCATCATCAACCGGGGAAAAATCACTCTTGTATTTGTTGTTCCTCATTGAAAGAATTCCGTTTGACGTAAACAAATACGAGTTCCGGGCATTCCGGGTCGGCATCACGCAGTCAAACATATCAATGCCGCGCTCAATACCTTCAAGAATATTTTCCGGTCTGCCAACTCCCATTAAATAACGGGGTTTTTGTTCCGGCATTAAATCGGTCGTAAAATTAACTAATTCGTACATAGTTTCTGTCGGTTCTCCAACTGCTAATCCGCCGATGGCGTAACCGTCAAAGTTCAATTTGGTTAAATCGGAAGCAGATTCTTCACGTAAATCTTTGTAAACGCTGCCTTGAACAATTCCGAAAAGATATTGCTCATGCTTGTAAAGCGGTTTCGTGTTTTCAAAAGCTTCTTTATTCGAAACAGCCCAGGCTGAAGTTAATTCTTTTGACTTCTTTGCATACTCATAATCACACGGAAACGGAGTGCATTCATCCAAAACCATCATGATGTCGGAACCGATCATACGTTGAATTCCAATTACCTTTTCGGGAGTAAAAAAATGTTTTGAGCCATCAAGATGCGAACGGAATTCAACGCCATCTTTTTTTAATTTGCGCAATTCTGACAAACTAAATACTTGAAAACCTCCGCTATCGGTAAGAATTGGTCTTTGCCAATTCATAAATTTGTGTAAGCCGCCTGCTTCTTCTATGATAGCAGTTCCCGGGCGCAGATAAAGATGATACGTATTCCCTAAAATTATTTGCGCTTTAATATCATCAACAAGTTGAATTGGATTAACAGCTTTCACCGTTCCTTGTGTGCCGACCGGCATAAAAATAGGAGTCTGTACAACTCCATGCGCGGTATTAAAATATCCCGCTCTTGCTTTATTCTCTTGCGCTTCTAAAACGAACTTTAACAATCGGTTCTCTTTTTCTCAATTATGATGATGAAATTTACGGAAAATGGGACAGGTAAAAAAAGTTTTGTCACACGATATTGACTTCTTCTTCTAATTGAATTTCAAACTTTTGATAAACGTCTTCTTTGATTTTCTGAGAAAGTTGAAGAACTTCGTTTCCATCCGCTTTTCCATAATTAACAAGCACAAGCGCTTGAAGTTCGTGGACTCCGACATTACCGGTTCTCTTTCCTCTCCAGCCGCACTGTTCAATTAACCAGCCTGCGGGAATTTTGATCGTATCTTCTGAAGTGGGAAATCCTTTAAGTGATGGGAATCCTGCTTTTAATTTTGCATAATGATTTTTTTCTATTTCGGGATTCTTGAAAAAGCTCCCGGAATTGCCAAGTACTTTTGGATCGGGAAGTTTATCATTCCGAATTTTTATCACAATATTGCGAATGTCTGCCAGCGTGGGATTTTTCTTCCCGATACTTTTCAACTCTTGTTCTATTGAACCATAATGAGTGTTCAATTCAAAATTTTTCTGTAATCTAAAAAGAACGGATGTGATGATGAATTTATTCTTTAATTCATTTTTGAAAATAGTTGTTCGGTATCCGAAATTACAATCGTGTTTGATGAATGTTTTTTCAGAACTATCTGTTAAATAAATTCCATTTAACGCAAAGAAAGTATCCTTCACTTCTTGTCCATAGGCTCCGATATTCTGAATTGGCGCGGCTCCAACGGTTCCCGGGATCAATGATAAATTTTCAACTCCATAAAAATTATTCCCCACACAATAAGAAACAAAGTCATCCCACAATTCGCCAGCAAAAACTTCTAACAGAACAGAATCTCTATCTTCCTCTATTTTATAGATCCCTTTTTGATTGAATTGAAGCACTAACCCGTCAAAGTTTTTTGTAAACAGAATATTGCTTCCGCTGCCGAGAAGTAAAATTTTTTCACCTTTAAACTGTTCGAGAACCTTTTTCAGTTCAGTTATAGAAAAAACTTCGCAAAAGTATTTAGCGAATACCTTTAATCCGAAGGTATTCTTCTTTTGTAAATTATAATTTTCTTGAAAGTTCATAGGTTATAGATTTATTTAATTGCCTGCTCAATATCTGCAATTAAATCTTCAACATCTTCAATACCCACAGAGAAGCGGACAAGTTTTTCCGTTAAACCGAATTTTTCTCTTTTTTCTTTTGGAACAGATGCATGGGTCATCGAAACAGGATGGCATAAAAGACTTTCAACTCCGCCGAGACTTTCTGCAAGCGTAAAAACTTTTGCATTATTCAAAAATTGTTTTGCGGTTTCAAAAGTGTCAAACTCAACGGAGATCATTCCGCCGAAGCCGGACATTTGTTTTTTTGCAAGTTCGTGCTGCGGATGTTCCGTCAATCCGGGATAAAAAACTTTTTTTACTTTGGGGTGCTGCGTCAAATATTTTGCAATTTTCATTGCGTTGGCATTATGCCGATCCATTCTCACCGCGAGAGTTTTTGTTGAACGCAGCGTCAACCAGCAGTCAAATGGCGATGGAACCGCTCCCGCAGCATTTTGAATGTAGCGTAATCGTTCTTGAATTTTTTCATTTCCGGTTACTACAATTCCACCAATAATATCACTATGTCCGTTTAAATATTTTGTTGTGCTGTGCAGAACGATATCAATCCCAAACTCAATTGGACGTTGAAAATACGGGCTCATAAAGGTGTTATCAACTACGCTGATGAGATTTTTTTCTTTACAAAGATTTGCGACTGCTTTTAGATCGGTTAATGTTAACATCGGATTTGTCGGCGTCTCAACATAGACCATTTTTGTGTTTGGCTTTATTTCCGCTTCAATATTTTTCACAGTGGAAGTATCAACCCACGAAAAAGATATTCCGAAATCGGTCATGATTAATTCAAACAAGCGGTAGGTTCCGCCGTAAACGTTATCGGTAACAATTACATGGTCGCCGCATTTCAGCAATGCCATCAAAGAATTGATTGCAGCAAGACCTGAAGCAAATGCAATTCCGTATTTTCCTTTTTCAAGTGTTGCGATGTTTGCTTCCAGCGCCGCGCGTGTTAAATTATGTGTCCGTCCATATTCATACCCTTTGTGCACGCCAAGTTCGGGTTGATGATACGTTGAGGTTAAATAAACCGGAGTAATAACTGCACCGGTCTCTAAATCGGCTTTTTGTCCTGCATGAATTGCATCTGTTGAAAATCCCATATTGTACCTTTCAAATTTTATAATGATGAAGCGTATTCGATTATATCGTACCGCGTAACAATGTCAATGATTCTTCCGAATTCCAAAACTAAAACAGCGGGAGATTCCGCCAATTGTTTCTTTACAATTTGAAGATCAGTTTTTTCATCAAGCGAAGGAAATGAAGAACCCATTACCTCTTCTACTGTAGCATCAAGCAACGTATGGTTATCAACCAAACTTGCCATAACTTTTGCTTCGCGAATACTGCCGACCGATTGTCCATTTTCAATTACCGGAATTTGCGAGAAGCCATTTGTGTTAAGGACTTCTATAGCATGGCGAACTTTATCTTTCGCTTGCAAAAAAACCAAATTTTTTACCGGACCATTTTTCTTTGCGTTCGATAAATCTCTCAACGATTTCATCTCCCGATTTAACAGCCGCTTTTCTTTTAGCCATTCTTCGCTGTGCATTTTACTTAAATATCTTTCACCGGTATCGCAAACAATAAAAACGATAACCGCATCTTCAGGCAAATCTTTTGCTATTTCCAATGCTGCTTTAGCAATTGTTCCGGTGCTGCCGCCACAGAAGATGCCTTCCTCTTTGGTTAATGAGCGAGAAACCGCGAATGAATCGAAGTCCGAAACATTTATAATTTCATCAACAACCGAGAAATCAATGTTCTCCGGGATACAATCCTGCCCGATCCCTTCAACTAAATAAGGAACACCTTCACGAAGCTTTCCATCTTTTTTATATTCTTTTAAAATAGAACCGACCGGATCGGCGCCGATAATTTTTATATTCGGATTTTTTTCTTTTAAATATCTTCCAACACCGCTTATTGTTCCGCCCGTTCCAATTCCCGCAACAAAGTGAGTAATCTTACCGTCGGTTTGTTTCCAAATTTCAGGACCGGTCGTTTCGTAGTGCGCTTTCGGATTTGCCGGATTCGCGTATTGATACATGAATAATGCGTTTGGCGTTTCCGCTGCAATTTTACGCGCCACATTAACATAATAATCAGGACTATCATGTTTCACTGCGTTCGGACAAACAATTACCTGCGCACCGAGCGCCTTTAAATAATTAATTTTTTCCGAACTAACTTTATCGGTAATAACAAAGACAGATTGAAAGCCGCGGATTGCCGCAGCTAAAGCCAAACCAATTCCGGTATTTCCGCTTGTCGCTTCCACAACCGTTCCGCCGGGTTTGATAACTCCGCGGTTAACAGCGTCATCAAGCATTGCAATACCGATGCGGTCTTTAACGCTGCCGCCGGGATTCACCGATTCAAGTTTCGCTAAGATTAACGGCTTCAAACCTTTATTTATCTTGTTCAACTTTATCAACGGTGTATTACCAATCGCCTCTAAAATATTATTCTTATAATCCATGAAATCCTCTTTTTATAAACGTAATAATAAAAACCAGTAGTAAATTTCTAATTCATTATTTTCAAACATATAATCGAACAAGTAAATAGTCTATCGATCAATGCAGCTTGAATGGATGAATGATTGCCTGGCTGAATGATCTTTCAATAAAATAAATCAATTGATTTTTTTCATTCATCCATTCTTTCAAACATTCTTTCTACTTAACAAAATCCGCACAATTAGATTTCTACCAAACTCATTATTATCCTTCACTTGTTAAACCTGTACCCTCTCAAAAACTCTTCAATCTTCAAACGTTTCTTTCCTTCCTGCTGGATTTCCAAAATGCTCAATGAATTATTTCCACAGCCAAATATCAACTCTGCCGGAGTTTCTTGAATTTCTCCCGGTGCAAGATTTCGCTCAACGACTTTAGTTTTATAAACTTTATATGTTTTTTGCTGATGGACGAAAAAGGCTGCCGGGAAAGGCGAAAGTCCACGTACTAAATTATGAATCTCAACTGCATCCCACGCCCAATTAATCGCACAAAGCTCTTTGGTTATTTTAGGAGCCGGTGTCGCCGCTGAATTATCCTGCGGAAGTAGTTGATCCCGCATCTGGGGGGATTGCAAGGCAATCATTTTAACTGTTTCGATAACGGCTTGACTTCCGAGTGAACTTAATTTATCATGAAGAGAACCGAAATTATCTTCATCTTCAATCGGAATTTCTTTTTTTAAATAAACATTCCCGGTATCAACTTTTTCCGCAAGAGCAAAAGTTGTTACGCCTGTTGTTTTCTCGCCTTTTATTAATGCCCATTGTATCGGAGCTGCGCCGCGGAACTTCGGCAAAAGCGAACCATGCAAATTAAATGATCCGAATTTCGGCATCGAAAATATTTTCTTCGGCAAAATCCGGAACGCCACTACAACAAAAAGATCGGCATTTAATTCTTCTAACTCCGCAATAAAGTTTTCATCTTTTAGATTTTCCGGTTGAAGAACTTTTATGGAATGTTCAAGAGCAAATGCTTTAATAGGCGTAAAAGAAACCTGCTTTCCCCGCCCTCTCGGTTTATCCGGTGCAGTAACAGCGGCAGCAACTTCATGTCTATGATCGAGAATAATTTGAAGTGATGGAATCGCAAAAGCGGGTGTTCCGAAAAAAATTATTTTCATAAAGAATTACATTGTCCCTTTATCCGTAATCGGATATTCGATCTCAACTTTTCTCGAAACAATTTTTTGAAGAGGTTTTTTCACCATCTTTTTCCCCTCGTCATCGAGGCGGTCGGTAAAAAATGTTGCTTGTAAATGGTCGTACTCATGCTGGATAACGCGGGCAAGTAAATCATCATCTTCAAGTATGTGATCATTCAAATCTAAATCTTGATAAAGAAGTTTTATTCCTACCGGTCTTTCAACTTTTGCACGAATACCGGGTAAACTCAGGCAACCTTCTTCCATCACTGTAGTCTCTGCAGAGTATTCGACAATTTTGGGATTTATGAAAACCATAGGTTTTGTTTTTTCAAATCCTTTTACTGAAGATAAATCGTAGATAAAAATAGATTTATGGCTGCCAACCTGATTAGCCGCCAAGCCCATTCCATCGGCGTTTCGCATTGTTTCAAACATATCATTAATTAAGGTAAGGATCTTCGCATCAACTTTTGAAATGCGGATCGCTTTTTTCCTTAATATTTTATCTCCGTAAAGAGTAATTGGCAAAATCGCCATAACAGTCTTCCTTAACTAATTTCTTCAAAAGCGGGCGAAACCGTTTGGGCTTCGCCGTCGGTAAAAATTAATAACTCTGTGGAATAAAAGTACATCCTGATGAGCACCCGAAATATAATTAACAACTGCTGAATTAGAAAGGTAAGAAGGAGGAAGTAAACCGGCTTTTTGGGAAGGAAACTGTCAACGACATTATAAATTGTCGCGCCAATCGCCACAAATACCAGCATGATGAAATATACCGTCATTACTTTAACAAAATTCTTCTTGATAAACTGGAAAGATTTGTAAAGCGAGCGAAACAATTTTGTTGAATCAACTACAGTGATCGCAACCTTTGTATAATCTGAAATAATATTAATGAGACTAATGAGCAGAAGAAAGAAGAGATAACGGAATATCTGCACCGCAAATTCAACAGCAGCGTTTTCTTTTTCTAAAAAGATCTCTTTGATCCCGTAATCTATCAGAACGTTAATGCTGATGGCTGCAAAGTAAAGCGCTCCAACAAAAACTGCGATCTTCAGAAATCTAATAAAATATTTTACGCTTCCGTAAAAGAAATCAACAACGTGATTTTTTTTTGAGTTAGTATAAACCGCCAACAACCCACCCAAATAGAAAAGCTGTACAAGAACATACACACCGGCAAAAGCATACAGAAGAATAGGTATTGCATCAAGTGAGTTTCTATAGATATGACGAAACTGCACATACCAGAGATAATCAAAGCCCAGACTGAGATTACTATTTATAAGAGAGTTCGCTAAACCATGCTGAAGTACTGAAAATAAAGGAAGAGATAAAGCAAACGCAAAAACGATATTAGTGATCCAGAAAAGGAGAACAAATTTCCGGTGAGCAAAAACCATCCGCGAACCGTTTATAAGAATTTCTTTTATCGAAAGGTTCAAGACAAACCCCCGAAGATCATCAGTAAATTTTGCAGCCAGAAAAACCAACGAATGGAAATGTACATTGCTCCGCTGTACCGGGTTTCAACTGTGTATGAGTTGTTCGCAAAATTGAGATCAAATAAATTTTTTCGCTGAGGATCAATCTCCGCAGCGATAATAGTATTTCTTGTGTTAAAGGTGAATCGCTTAATTTTTTCTTTACCATTCCAAAAAGTTTTTATAGTGTCCATATCGGTGTAAAGATCAATTTCCAGCGGTACAACTGCTTCTCCATCCCTCACAATAACAATTTCAGCTCGATGCCGTCCAGGGGAAACATCAATCCCAAGTATTTTGTAATCACACGTGTAGGACTTTTCATAAAAATCTGTTATAAGCCACTCGATATTTTGATGACTGAACTTTCTTAGCGCTGCAAAAAAATCACTCGCTGTTGGATGTTTAAATTTGTACTGATTAAAGTATTGCCTCAAAACAAATAGTAGTTTCTTTTCGCCAAGATATTTTTCCAACGTAAAAAGGAACAGCGCTCCCTTTGCGTACGAAACTGATTGATAGACCCTCCTGTTCAACAAACGGAAACTTGTATCGCTCAACGTTCCAAATGTTGCATATGAGTAGTATTCAGCCATCAAATCAGCTTCAAACGGTTTGGGAATTTGTGTAAGCGTATAAATAAAGGGAATCCTTTCGATCGCAAGAAGTTCCATCCCGGTTACCGGCAGATAACCGAAAAGCTTAAACGAAGCGAATCTTTGTCCATATTTTTTTTGCAATATTTTTTGAGAAATGTATTCAGCAAACCCTTCATCAAGCCAGGCTTCGGTTGATTCATTATTGGCGAGGATACCATAAAAATATTGATGAGAGAATTCATGAAGAATAACTTCATCTAAATCTTTGGTAAACTCCGGAGAAAAATAATCTTTGGAAAAAGTGAAAAGCGCGGGATACTCCATTGCGCGGATCATTCCGGCTTTTGTTGGTGCGTCTATAACCGTTAGCGTTCTGTATGGATACGTTCCGATATTTTTTTCAAAGAAATTAAAAGCATTGTTTACAGCTGTAGAAACTCTATTTCGACTCCCCTCATTTGTAGTTTGAAGAATGTAATGAACAGTAACTTCCGAATGATCTTTCCGTTTGATTGTATCGGTAAAATCCAGAACATCTTTAGCGGCAAGCCAGGCAAAATCATGAATATTATTTTGAACTACTTTATACGTTGTGTTCTTCGATTCGACTTTTTTACTTATCACTTCACCGGAAGAGGCAAGTTTGAAACTATTTGGAATGGTTATTTCAAGCGAGTAGTTGGAGAAATCTGCATAGAATTCCGTGAAAGGATAATAAGGGTCGCAAACCCACCCCGCTGTGCCAGGCAGGCTTCCATTTTCATACACTCCTAATTTGGGAAACCACTGCGCTAAGAAGAAAAATATTTCGTTCGCATCGTACCCGAAGCGGCTGTAAGCTTTGGGAATTTTTACCTCATACTCAAACGCAATTTCAAGCGAATCATACTGATTTACCGGTTGATCTATATCGATTTTGGCAACCGTACTATCAAAACGATTATCTGTTCTGCTGGAAGAATAATTTAATGATTTTGGTTTACCGTTTACTGTTAATTTATTGATATTAATATGAGAATGGGAATTGCCGGGGATTCTTCTCCCACTTAAAAATTCTGTTCGCTTGTTGCCGAAAGCATTCGGGTAAAGATGAAAATAAAGTTCGGAAGTTGGAATGGTAGATGGATTTTTCCACTTAATGATCTGTGAAGCTTTGAGCAGCTTCTTTTGAACATCTAAAGAAACTTTGATTGAATAGGAAGAGAATACTTTTGCCACTCGTTTAATTTTACTTCTACTCGAATCATCAACATTTACTTTAACGGCTGTGCTGTCGATTATATCACCAACAGCGCTTGTTTGCTTCTCTTGATATTGAAAGAAAGCATAAAAAAGAAAAAGAGATATGAGAATTATGTATTTCAAGTATAATTGGATTTCTAAGTTGAATAAAAAAGGGTGATCCTTCACCCTTGATGTAAAAATATGGAGAAAATTTTTATTTCGCTAACGAACTGTCTTCATTTTGTAAAGCAGATTAGTTATATGTCCAAAGCTGAGAAGTGTGGCTTTTACACCATCCATTAGCTAATTAAAAGTAGTTAAGATGAAGCAAAAAATATAAAATACTATTTTCATTTGAATCATTTAATCAACATTCTAATCATAATAGAATCAAGATTTGCGTTTAAGTGAAATACGGTATCCTTATTCGAATCAAATCTCCAAAGTTTTTTCCCCGGTTTATAAGCAAACATTTGATCATAATGTATAGGAGGTTTAGCTGCAAAAGCAAAACCAAATTGAAACTGTCCATTAACTGAAAACATAAATGGTGCCGTAAAAGGAGATAAGTTTTTGGGGTCATTTAATATATTTATAGAAATAGAATCTCCGATAAAAATTAGACTATCTGGAATACTTAGATTTTTAAATCCAACTAAAACACTATCAAGTAATTCTGTATTATTACCAACAACTACAATACCTTTTATTTCTGAATAGTATTCTCTAATAGGTTCAACAGATTTATCGCAACCTACGAATAACAAAAGAGCTATCATAAATAAAGATGTTTTCATATTACAATTTCAATATTTTAGTTTATAATGGTGTGTTATGTTAAAATCCAACAATACCAAATTATTTAACAATTTATTTTTCTCTTGTTCACCCGCCTCTGGTTTAAGTTATACTTCTTCTAATAATGATATTTGCATTGAAGAAAATTGATTTTGTCATCGCCAACAACATAAACAATGCGGTGTTCTTGCGTTAATCTCCTAGACCAAACACCACTACCCAGATAGCGGAGCGGTTCCGGTTTACCCATTCCTTCAAAAGGATTTCGCATAATTGCCTCAACCAAATCCAAAACTCGCAACGCAACTTTACGATCTACTTTTATCCAATGCGCCAAGTCTTCTCTAAAATCATTGTGAAATATGCTTAACCGCTCTTTTGACGATTTAATTTTCAAGACCGAATTCCTTTTTTAGGTCTTCTAAGGACTGTGGGGTATTTTTCTCATTCTGAACTTCTAATAATGCTTTTAATAAACGTTGTGCATTTTTTGGTGAACGCAGGAGATGCGCTGTCTCTAAAATACCGGACAGTTCACTTTCGGAGACCAAAGCTACATTTTCAGCATTTTTACGATTAATAATTATCACTTCCTTATTGAGCGAAACCTCATCTAATAATTTTGCAAGATTAGCTCGCGCCTGGGTATAAGTTAAACTAATTGACATATCAACAACCTTTTTATTGTACAGATACAATGTACAGATATAATTCCTTTTCTACAAAAGTTACTTTTATCAGTTGTGAGATATAACGATGTGTGCTGATAACATCCAACACTACCCGAAGCCAATAATTTTTTATTGATCCCCGTCTAAGCCGGGCAAGCTCTGCAAAGATCATTTTTTTCATGTTTAATTCTTTTCTCCAAAGATCAAACATCTACTATGTTTTATTGTACTAAGTTTACTTAACTCCGTTAGGAGTTATATCTTTGTAAAAAGAAACACCATGAACAACCTGTACCCCGTCGGGGTACTATATTCATGTATATTATTTTGAAGACGCTAATTTTTTACCTCAACAACACCATCTTCTTCGTTTGTATAAATTCACCGGCACGAAGTTGATAAAAATATATCCCGCTTGCCAACTGTTGATTGCCAACTGCCGATTCAAATTCTACTTCATAACTTCCCGGTTGTTTTTCTTCATTTACCAAGTTCGCAACTTCTCTTCCTAACGCGTCATAAATTATTATTGTAACGTTACTTTGTTCGGGAATTGAATAACTTATTATCGTCTTCGGATTAAATGGATTGGGGTAATTTTGTCTTACTATGAAGGTAAATGGATTATTTGGTACCGGCTCATTAATCGAAGTAACCATTTCTGAAAGTGGTCTTTGCCATAGAACGCCAGAGCCAAAAGTTCCGGCAAAGACATCAGAACCAAGGGCAGTAATAGCCCAAACATCAGCATTTGGTAGGTTGGCATCAACATCAGTCCAACTCGTTCCATAATCCGTTGAAACAAAAATACTACCGGAACTGGTACCAGCAAATAAGTATTCCCCAATAAAAGTTAGACATAGAACGTCTTTGTTAGAAAGCCCGTTATTTACAGACTGCCAGTTCTTACCGATGTCGGTTGAACGAAACACACCGCCCCCCATTGTTCCGGCAAAGATAGTAGTGCCTACGTGGGCAAGCGCAATCACCATTTTATTCGTCAACCCTGCATTTACTGCCGTCCATGAGCTTCCATAATCGGTGGTTAGGAAAATTCCTTGTGCATCGGTAGCGGCAAAAAGATTGCTATCAATTAGAGCCAATGCTCTCACAACAGCAGTGGCATTGCTAATGCTATTTATACTCCAATCCACACCATTATTTGAGGAAGAAAAAACTTTCCCATACCAGCTGCCTGCAAAAATAATTGTATCCCGCCTGGCAAAACAGAAGATTGTTTTATTTGCTTCAATTTGGGTAACACGTGTCCAGTTTTTGCCATTATTAATTGAGCGAAATACTCCACCATCAGACAAAGGATGATCTTGACCGGTGCCAGCTAAGAGGAAAGAATCTGAAATTACAAGTGAACGAATATATGGGATTGATAACCCGCTGTCGAGTACAGCCCAGTTTTCACCACGATTATCCGAAAGGAATAAGCCTTGTCCATATGTTCCTGCATAAAGTGAATTATCAGTTGCTGTAAGTGCAGTGACAAAAGTGTTTGTCAAACCGTTATTCGATGCGATCCAGTTTAAACCGTTATCATCAGAAACACAAACACCGCCTCCGTAAGTACCTGCCAAAAGTTTTTCCCTTTCGGTTTTTAAAGCTTTAATTCGAAGGGAAGTCAAACCACCGTTAGATTTTTGCCAGTTAATCCCGTTATCGCCGGATAAAAATACACCTTCATTTGTACCGGCAGCAAGGTTGGTTTTGGTTTTAGCCAGAGCGAAAATCCGTGAATTTGACAATCCGGTAGTTTCCCAGCTAATTCCGTTGTCTTTAGATAATGATACCCCTTCATTGGTACCTGCAAAGATGCCCGCTGAATCTATTAAAATAGTGTTCACCCATTTTGAAGACGAAGACATTCCGGAATCAGAAGCAATCCAAGTTTTACAGGTGTC
>Ga0210009_1001922_pt1 | contig 16298 bp, 17 predicted proteins | sample CryGeyCG2114_065_FD_185457 | JGI IMG/M metagenome (GOLD analysis project Ga0210009, IMG submission 185457) | Groundwater microbial communities from aquifer - Crystal Geyser CG12_big_fil_rev_8/21/14_0.65 (SPAdes) (version 2) | ecosystem: Environmental > Aquatic > Deep subsurface > Groundwater ... | reverse complement strand
GCGTGTCTGTCAGCAGCTTGAACAGCATCCATAATCCGCCAGCGCCGAACTTCCCGCAGCGTCAGTGTGAAAGCCAGCATAGCGATCGTGAGTGTGAAGAGTAGTATGGATATTCGTTTCATCATCGTGTGTTTCCTTTTCTCACCATCTACTTAATTTGCCATCCATGAATTATAAACGGTTATCGAATGATATCCTGAGAATTCCTAAACATATTTGCCTTCCACAAAAGGCACTTCGAAAACCTTGGGGTGCATAATCGGACCGTGTCCAAAATATCCCTCCTCTCCAAACAATTCCCCATGATCCGCCGTGATCATGACATGCGTTTGGTTACTGGGAAATTTATCCAGCAAATCGGGTAATAATCTGTCAATCTCCTCCACTGCCGCAATCTGCGCCATTTTCATTTTGGCAAATGCAGTTTCGGTGAACCAATTATCTGCATCAGACTTTTCGGATTGAAAATGTCTCAAAGCACCGTGCACACCATGAATTCGCGGTAAACCCGTATCTTCAATGTTGCCACGAATGGTGTAGGGATAATGTGTCTCCCCCAAATTCAGCATGTAGAAGGTCGGTTGCGTCGCGTCAACCTCCACAGCCTCAATGATTTTGCCGAAATCGTTGTGGACCGCCATTAATCGATAGGATTGAAAATATTGATTCAGATTAGTGGCCGGATTTAAAACAGGCATGGAAACGAAAGCTTCATTCCGGTAGCCGTGATGACTTAAAAACAGCGGCAGCGACAATTGGGGTAGAAAGCTTTTGAAATCAACCGTTTCGATCCCCGTGCGTTCACACCAACTGGCGTACTCAGACCGATAGATTTCGGATGCATATATGTGGGAACGATTTTGGTGCGGCATTAATCCCATCAAAAAAACCTGATGCGATGGAAATGTCCAACTGCTATAACTCCAGCGTTTCTCCAGTTTTCCAATTCGATCCATGTTGGGTGTTTTTGCCCGGGCTACGGCATCGTAACGAGCGCTATCCAGAATGATGAGGAGTAGATGATTGAGCATAAGATTTCGGGTCAACCGAATGTGGCGCGATACCATTCAACAAATTTTCCAAGACCGGATTCCATATCCGTTTGCGGTGAATAATTATAATTCGTACAAGCATGGTCAATACTTGCGAAGGTCCGATCCACATCACCTCGCTGCATAGGTTCGAAATTCAAAATCGCCGTTTCGCCAGTGATCTTTTCCAAGAGCCGGATCAGGTCAATGAGGGTCGTTGTCCGATTTTCGCCCAAATTAACAATGTCAAAACCCGCAAGGGCAGACTCAATTCCCAGAATGCCCGCAATGATGTCATCAACATAGGTATAGTCCCGGTAGGTTTTTCCATCGCCAAAAAGCGTGATGGGCTGATGATTGAACAATGCCCGGGTAAAAAGGTGAATCGCCATTTCTGGTCGTTGGCGCGGCCCATACACGGTAAAAAATCGCAATCCCGCCACGGGAATTCCGGAAAGTTCATGCCAAACCTTCGCCTGCTTTTCATTTGCGCGTTTCGTGGCAGCATAAATCGAAATGGGATGATCAATGTCGTCCGTTTCGGCGAAAGGTACTTTGGGAGCATTACCGTAAACGCTGGATGAGGAGGCGAATAGAACTTTCTCTACCCCGCTCGTTACAGCGCTCTCAAAAATAATATTGGTGCCATTGAGATTCACGTCCGCATAAAGCGTCGGGTTCTGAAAACTGGGGCGCACACCTGCCATGGCCGCCAAATGAAACACCGTGTGGATGTTATCCTCACGAAAAATTTTTGTGACCAAATCGCGGTCGCGAATGTCACCATCATAAAAGGTGATGTTTGATTGAAAGCGACTCAAATTCTGCCGTTTTATTTTTGGATCGTAAAATGTATTGAAATTATCAATTCCAATAACATTCCAGCCCTTCGACAAACAGAGCTCAGCCAAATGACTGCCGATAAATCCGGCAATTCCCGTGATGAAGACATTTTTATTCGCCATAATATTCCCTGAATAACGTCAATGATTCCGGGTACCGGACTCGCTTAAGCACCAAGCCCCGGGCAGGTGCGGTCACTTTATGATGGTCTTGAGTTGGTTCATCCAGCAAGCGTTGAAATTGATCAAATTTCCACCGGCCACGCCCCACCTCAACCATGGTACCAACCAGCATCCGAACCATGTGATGAAGAAACCGCGTGCCGGAAATTTTGTAAATCAGATAATTTGCATCTGCAAGCCAGACACTTTCAGAAACATGACAAACCTTATTCTCAGTGTCAGAAATGGATGCACAAAAACTCGTAAAATCATGTTCACCCAGAATGAGTCGGGCACACCTGTTTAAGTCATCAGGATTGAGCTTGTATTTACAAAACCAACTTAGTTTCCGGTTGAGTGCACGGGGTTGAATGGTGATCGTGTATTGATATTCCCGGGCAATTGCCTGGAAACGAGCATTGAATTGCGCTGGCACAACCTGTGCAGCCAAAACACGAATTGAATTCGGCAGTTGCGTATTGATCGCCCCTGGAAATCGCTCAATTGGCATGGATAAATCCCTCATAAGGTCAAGATGAGCGACCTGACCAGCGGCATGGACACCGGCATCCGTCCTGCCCGAACCCAAAATTCGCACAGCCTGCTGGGTGACTTTCTCCAAAGCCTGTTCGAGTGTCGATTGGATGGTCACGCCATTGGGTTGACTCTGCCAACCGCTGTACTTCGTCCCTTCGTACTCAATCAGCAGTGCGATGCGCAGCATTATTCACTTTCCAATCCAGCAGAACGAATCCGATCCAGATGGCGATAATTAACCAGACGTAAAACAGACCGGGCTGACAAAAAAATAACAGCGCTCCAATAGATAAACTCAGGAACAGTACCAGTCCATCTTCCGCATTGAAATGAAGACCACCGGATGGTTGCCAGCCCCGCAATGCCAGGGCGTCACCCGCCTGGATGGCCGCATTCAATGAATGGCTGAAAATCATTTGATAGAATTGACGCCATTGGAGGATTCGCGAAGTCAGTTTTGTTGAAATGACGCGGGTTTTCTGAAAAATTGCCAGGTTTTCCTTTATTTGCTGACTGACTTCAACCAATATGGGAAAAAATCGCAAACTGAGTGGTACAACCATCTGAACAGGGGTGATTCTGATTCCAATCAGTCGTAAAGGGTTCAGGAATTTGACCAGTTCCTCCAACAATTGAGGCTGTGTGAACTGTGATGAAAAAGCCGTTATAACTAAAAAGGGTGTGCCCAATCGCAGAAGACCAATCAACGGTGGCCACCACGCTGTCCACAGCAATTTTCCTGTAAATAATTGATTCAGTAATGGTCTGTAAAATGGCGTGATCAAAAGTTGGAAAATGAGCAAAATGAAGAGAAAAGGGAGAATCCGCCCCAGCCATATTTTCCAGGAAATACGCCGCAGGATATTCATCAATAACGCTGACAGGAAGAGTGTGAAATGCCAGGTCGGGTTGGTGGTCATCCAGAGTGATGCGAATAAAACGATTCCAAGTTGAGTGAAAAACCAAACCCGTCCGGTAGAAATCATCTGGATTTAAAATGTGAGTGTGAGTGCGACACCCGGGGAATTGCTCCCGACAATGGGTGTGGCGCGCAAATTTATTCCGCTCCGATTCAGCCAAACGACATCAATTGCGCTAATCATATGGTTAATCGTGATGGCACCCAACGCGTAAATTGTAAATTGGGAATAGAGATTTCTTTTGAATTTAAGGTCTTTGAATGCCTGCCGCTGTGCTACTGAACTCCATTGCCAGTCATAGCCTTGTCCTTCGGGGTAAAGAACGTAGGCATTGCGGTCACGAAGCATTTGATCATTGTAATCAGCGAGACTGTTATAATTTCCAATGTCATCATAATAGCTGACGGATTTGTCCGCAGGATTGATTTGCGCCTGACTCACTGCTTTCAAAATCATTTCATCGTGAGCCCGGTTCGAGATAGCCTTAAACAATCCAAACCCAATCCAGAGCGAGGCTTCTGCAGCTAAAAATGTGTTCCCTCGCCCTGCATTTCCCATTGTTCTCTCACCCCATCCCGGAAGTATCAAGCTCCTAAGCATCGGTTTGCCAACCATGATACTATCAGTTGACTGCGCTGATAGGACTGCCAAATTTCCGGACATGATCAAAAGCATTAAAATCAGAATTGGGGGTTTTCGATAATGGTTCATCATCTCTCAGGACCTTATGAAAAAAAGTAACGCTGCCAAAACTATCGAAATGGTACTGATGAGTATCATTTTCGTCGCGGACACTCCTGCAACGGGAAATTTGACCCGAGGTTCCACAACAAAGGGGTCATCCAGAATGAATGTCAGATCATCATCACCAAACTCGTCGGAAGTACGCCGCTCAAAGTGCTCGTTTCTTAACGGCATTCTACTGATTTTTTCAATGGTTCCCATGTCGAATTTGACTTGAATTTCCCGCTGATACCGGGAATCGCCATACTGGTCAGGTTTGGATTTATCGATGGTAAAATCCAATTGCGCATCACGGATCGTAATGATGGTGATAACCTTCAAACTATCTTTTTGTTGACCATATCCGTTTCGTATGAGCCATTCTGAAAAGTTATTTGCAATGTATCCAGCAACCTCATTTTCCTCATCCCACTCGATGGTATACGCAGCAGTAGCCTCGATATTCGCCGTGACCCACGGTCGCCAGATCGAATGTAGCAGCTCTGTGGTGAGGTCATTATTTGACAGTGGAAATGAAAAAACGGTACCTGAAAACAGGAAAATGATCAACGCGTTGATATGGAGCTTTCTGCTCCTCACCGCGCGACTCTTTTTTTTAATAAAAATAGTGTCCGACTGGTCCAAACGATCAACCCAAGGACCATGAGCATTCCAAACCAGTCACCCCATTTGGTATAAATTGTCTCAGCGTGTTTTGTTGGTACATTCACGACAAAATATCCAGCATGATTCAGCAATATCCTGTGATCAATGATACCATTGGGACGGATGTAGGCAGAAATTCCGGTTTGAGCACTTCGAACAATGGGAATGCGATGTTCAATCGAACGCAATCTGGCAATTGCCAAATGCTGATAAGGACCCAATGAATGCCCTAACCATCCATCATTCGTGATGATGGTCATGATCTGAACACCATTAAGAACAAATTGTCGAAATAAAACCGGATCACTGGATTCATAACAAATCATGGCACCGAAATTTGCAGATTCAGTCCGACTCCCCAGCGGATAGATGCTGGATTCGGTTCCCGGTGTAAAATTCGCCTGTCCAAAATTGAGTATTTTTAACCAGGGAAAAACATCCACCAGGGGTAATCGCTCAGCAAAGGGTACCAAATGTTGTTTGTAATAAAGCTTTACCTCGGAATCCGGCGAAAAAAAGAACGCTGCATTATAGGTCTGAAGCTCGTTATTAAGACGACTATGATGCAACGAGCCGGTGAGTATGGAGATGTCATTCTGGTTGACGAATTGGTTGATTTTATTGTAGAGTGACGCATAATACATCAGATAAGCCGGTACAGCGGTCTCCGGCCAAATGACCACCTTCGCACCCTCTAACCGCGCCAGATCGGTTTGAGAAAGCAACTTTTCAACATGCAACTGCTTCTTCTCACGCACCCATTTATCCCTGGGTTCGACATTATTCTGAACCACACCAACACCAAGGGTCGGAGAATCCGTATGACTGGTCTGCCAGATCCGGACACCACCAAATGCGAATGTTGCAACGATAAAAACGGTTAACCCCGTCCAGTATAATTTTTGTTGCCTGCCCGTTCGATCCATAAATTCTATGGCATAAATCGCAGAATTAATCAGTAACACCCAGGTCGAAACGATATAGATGCCACCATATTCAGCAAGTTGCTGAACCGGCAGGAACAGATTCTGGGTCATCGCGAGGGAAATCCAGGGAAATCCCATGAATCCCCAACAATAGATATATTCGATGCCCGACCAAACGAGCGGGGCAAACAGAAACACACGATTTCCGTAAACCTGACCACTTTTACCCAGTAAATATCCAAACAGACCAAAATAAATAGACAGATAGAGCACCGAGCCAATCATGGACGACGCCGCTATCAAGAATGAGGTACCGCTGTTGTTTCCAATCCAGTTCAATGATCCCAGGGTAAAAATCAGTCCGCTCAGGTACCCCAGCCGGAACCCGTTCCGCCACCCGGATCGTTCCAATCCTATCCAGAGTGGAATCCAGGCGAACCATGCAAGAAATGATAGGTCGAATGGTGGAAAGCTCAGTGTGAACAGGATGCCAGTGATAATCGACAAAAATTCTGGCGAGAGTGAACGGACGCGTTTCATCGGCGACTTTCAGCTAAGAATTGTTCGAGAATTACCGTAGCGGCCAGTCGGTCAAGCGCTCCCTTATCATCGCCGACTTTCTTTCCCATGGCGTGGAGCATTCGCTCAGCCTCCACCGAAGAATAGCTTTCATCAATGATATGAACGGGTTGCGTCACCACCGATTTCAATTTTTCGATGAATGCTCGCACACGTGTCGTTTGAGCTGAATCTTCCCGACGGTTGTTAATGGGAAGTCCAACGACAATCTCGACAACTTCCTGATCAACAATGACTTGCAGGATTTGCTTTAAGGCATCATCCTCATTGTTGATCAAGAGTGTCTTAAAAGGACTGGCGATAATCCGGAGTGGATCCGTGAGTGCCAGGCCTACACGTCGGCCCCCCGGATCAATCGCCAGTATACGACCATCCATATGATTTCCCCGTTCTGGAACGAGACCTTAGTCGCGAGGTTGTTTTAGTACTTCGCGCAGAAGTTTCCCGGGTTTGAAATGCGTCTTTTTACGTGGTGGCACATAGATTTCCTCGTTTGTGCGAGGATTACGGGCGCGGGGTTTGGCTTTGGTTGGTTTAACTTCAAAAACACCAAAGTTCCGGATTTCAATGCGAATTTCTTCCTCGCTGCTGCTCATCAACTCGCGCAGGACATTGAACACCCTGTCTACAACCTCTTCAACTCCGGCTAATTTCTGACCAACCTTGTCCGCAGTCAGTTTCGCAACATCCTTCTTGGTGTAGGTAATTGCCATTTTTACTTGTTCCTTCCTTTTTTACTTGAGTGTATTGGTGTTATTCGCGATCAACACTCATTACACCATCTACCATTTGTATTCGGTTACGAATTTTTTCCAATTGACGAACGCCGTCTACCTCGAGGACGATCAGACCAATCACCAAATCTTCTTCAGCTTTCATCTGAAGGGATTCAATATTCACATCAAAAGAAGAAATTCGCTCCGTTATATCCCGTATAAAGTGCTTTCGATCCTGAGCCATTACCTTCAGGCGCACTAAAAATGTCTGATTTTTCTCATTGCCCCATTGAACTTCAATGAGTCGTTCTTTCTCTGATAAATTCGGACCCACGGTGTCGCAATCTGCCCGGTGCACCGTTACACCGCGACCACGCGTAATAAATCCGATAATAGGGTCACCCGGAATGGGATTACAACACTTGCCAAAACTGATCATCATATTGTCGATACCGGCAATGGCAACGCCTTTGGTATTTTTGCGAGCCCGCCGGAAAAAACTCTCGTTGGGATCTTTCTGAACTTTAGGTGGTGTGAACGAAAGATCCGGATACAATTTATTCAAAAGTGATGTGATGGTCCGATGCCCGGCACCAATTGCCGCCAACATTTTTTCTTCACTTTCATAGCCCATGTCCGTGAAGGAGTGACGAATATTCTTGGCTTCTTTGGAAAGTCTTAATCGCCGCAATTCCCTTTCGAGAATGTCCTGCCCCAGTTTGACACTGTGATCAAATTCCTGTTTTTTCGCCCATTTCCGGATAATGGTTTTGGCTTTGGAGGTGTTGACATATTTGAGCCAGGCGACATTGGGTGTCTGATGATCGCTGGTAATAATTTCAAGGCTATCGCCGCTTTTCAAATGAGTATTCAGCGGAATGATTTTGCCATTTACCTTAGCACCAATACAATGCAGCCCAACCTGGGAATGAATGTCAAAAGCGAAGTCCAGTGGCGTCGCCCCCACCGGCAGAATTCTCACATCACCCTTGGGTGTAAAGACGAAAATTTCGTTCTTATACAAGTCGATTTTGAGCATGTCCATAAACTGATGACTGGTCGTGCTATCTTCGTTCTGCAGAATATCAACCAGATTCCGCAACCAGCTTACATGGGCATCCAGGTCATCCCGATGGCGCTTTCCACCATCCGTATTGTTCTCTTTATATCGCCAATGGGCGGCAACACCCTCTTCTGCCGTCTGATCCATCTCTGCCGTACGAATCTGAACTTCAACCGGTCGCCCGCCTGTACTCACCACCGTTGTGTGCAGACTTTGATAGCCATTGGCTTTGGGTGTCGCAATGAAATCCTTAAACCGTGATTGGATGGGTGGGTAAAACGAATGAACGAAACCCAGCACGGAATAGCAGTCTTCCAGCTTTTCTACGATGATCCGGATAGCAAAAATATCATAAATGTCTTTTAAAGGACGCTTCTGATCCACCATCTTGCGATGAATCGAATGATAATTCTTAAATCGGCTGTGGTATTCAACCTTGATACCAGCCGCCTCGATGCGTTCCCGCACCGGTACCAGGAAATTCTTGATATAGGCTTCAAACTCGCTTTGACGCTTGGGAACTGACTTGGAAAGTTCCTGGTGAGCCTTGGGCTCAAGAACTTTGAAAACCAAATCTTCCATCTCTGATCTCAGGCGGTACATCCCCAACCGGTGAGCCAACGGCGCGTAAACATCTCTCGTTTCCCTGGCAATTCGCCGTGCTTTCACATCCGGAAGGGAATCAATCGTCTGCATATTGTGCAAACGGTCAGCAAATTTGATAATGATCGTTCGAATGTCTTCAGCCACGGAAAGCAGCATTTTCCGGAAATTGACTGCCTGCTTGTCCTCTTCACTCCTGAATTTAATGTCCGATAATTTGGTGACGCCATCCACGAGCTGAGCCACATCTTTTCCGAAGCTGGCTTCAACATCTTCCACCGTAAAACCAGTATCTTCAACAACATCGTGCATTAATGCCGCAGCAATTGTGGTACTATCCAAATGCATTTCGGCCAAAATCGTTGCCACCGCAACACAATGGGTGAAATAGGGTTCGCCCGATTTGCGCATCTGTCCCTGGTGGGCAGTCTTGGCAAATTCGTATGCTCTAAATAGTAGGTCTTCGTCGGGTTGGTTGTGGATATTCCCCTGCATCAAATCCAGAATCCGCTGAAAATCAGCCGGCAATTTGCCCGTGGATGATCGTCGCAGCTTATTGAATATCCCTGTGGCCATACGTTACAACGGCAAAGGCTTCCCTGAAGCTTCCGGTGGGATATAACCGGGCATTTCCTCAAACGCTGCATATTTATCAATGAATGCCAGTTTCACTGAACCGGTGGGACCATTACGCTGCTTCCCGATAATGATCTCCGCGATCCCCTCCTGGGAATTCCCGGAATCATCCATCAAATTATACTTTTCCGGCCGATAAATAAATGTCACCACATCGGCATCCTGCTCCAAAGAACCCGACTCACGCAAATCCGATAACATTGGACGTTTGTCGGTGCGCGATTCCACGGCGCGACTCAACTGGGATAAGGCGATGATGGGAATATCCAGCTCTTTCGCCAGGGTTTTAAGCGACCGTGAAATCAACGAAATTTCCTGCTGACGATTTTCGATTCCCCGAGGACCCGTGATGAGCTGGAGATAATCCACAATGAGCAGTTTGATGTCCCGTTCGGCTTTCAGTCGTCGCGCCTTGGCACGAATTTCCAACACTGTCAGCGATGCTGTATCGTCCAGGAAAATGGGCGCATTGGCCAGTTTACCTGCAGCCTTGGATAGACGACCCCAAAGATTACTCGGTAATTTTCCCGTACGAACCAGATGCATATCAACCCGGGCCTCGCTGCATAAAAGTCGCATAGCCAACTGATATGACGCCATTTCAAGACTAAAAATGCCCACGGGAATCCCGTGCATGACGGCGGCATTCCGGGCAACGGTGAGGGCAAACGCGGTTTTCCCCATGGAAGGTCGGGCAGCTAAAATAATCAGGTCAGATGACTGAAATCCGGAGGTCAATTCGTCTAAGCGACTGAAACCGGATGGCGTTCCTCGGACTGCTCCCGGTGACTGGTGAGATTTCTCAACCATTTCGAAAGCAGCTTCCAGCGCCGGCTTGATTGGCTCAAATCCCTGTTTTTTGAAGCGCCGTTTGGAGATGTCAAAAATCCGTCGCTCAAAATCATCCAGGACATCATCCACATGATCTTTGGCTTCATAAGCTTCGGTAGAAATGGTGCCTGCGAGAACAATTATATCTCGGAGCGTGGCTGCTTCCATCACCAGACGGGCGTAATATTCAACATTCGCCGTACTGGGAATTGATTCGGCGAGTCCCGTGATATAATAAGCGCCGCCAACTGCTTCGAGTTCGCCCATGCGTTTTAAAATGTCAGAAACCGTGAGTTGGTCAACAGGCTCGCTGCCCTGCTCAAGAGTTAAAATCGCTTTGAATATTTTCTGGTGCGCGGATTTGTAGAAAAATTCTGGTTCTAATAGCTGCAACACGACTGAAACAGCCTCTTTAGAGAGCATCATGCTCCCGAGAACAGCCTGTTCAGCTTCGATGTTCTGGGGTGGAACCCGAAGGCTCCCTGAAAACTCAGACACCTATCCCTGCGCCCTTTCGTTTAGCCAAATACAAATCACGGATTTTTTGAAAATCTTCCCATGCGGGTCGTTTAAAATTTGAATTTCGCAACAATGCCGCCGGATGATACGTCACCCGGAGGTCAACTCCCTGATAGGTGTATTCCTGCAATCGCATATTCTTGAGCGTGTCTTCCACTTTCAGAAGCGTCATAGCCGCGATGCGACCCAATGCAACGATGAGTTTGGGTTTGATGAGCTCAATCTGATGCCAGAGATAAGGTTCGCACTGTTCAACCTCAGCAGGTAGCGGATCCCGATTGTTCGGGGGTCGGCATTTCAGAACATTCGCTATAAATACTTCATCACGATTCAAATCAATCGCCGCCAGTATTTTGTCCAGTAATTGTCCGGCTCGCCCTACGAATGGCTCACCTCTCAGGTCTTCATCACGACCAGGAGCCTCACCAATCAACATGAGATCGGCATTCGGATCACCTACGCCAAACACGAATTTCGTGCGCGACGCACCCAATGCACAATTTTGACACCCGGAGATTTCCTGGTTGAATTGGGTTAGGTCAGAAGCAAAACGGCCGGGCTGCTCATTTTCGGTCCTTACAACATGTTTGACAGAATGACCCTCATTGGTTTTGGGAAGATCATCAGTACCCGGATGGTAAATGGGTCCGCCAAAAACTTCAATTTCCTCAGCCAAAAACCGTTTTATTGCTGAATCAGCAGCCACCTGCTACTCTTCGTTGGTGACAGATGTATCGTGATGTTGCCATTCCAAATCGTTACCCAATAACTGATTTAAGGCTTCAGTCACAGGCTTTTCAACGCGGTCGAATTCCAATTTCTTGATTTCGAAATCAGGATCGCGTTCTTCCAATTCATCAATCCCATTGATCTCTTCACTCGCCTCTTCTTCGCGTCGCTTTTCTTCGCGAATGATGAAACGATCACCAGTGATCTGGCGTGCGCGTTTGGCTACAATCGTCACCGCTTCGAACATGTCCGGCGTATGCTTTTCAAGCTCGCGAAAGGGAATCGTTTTTAATGCCATTATAAACTCCTTCTTACCTATTTACTGATTTGGCCGTGTTGAATTGTGAACAGTTTTCTTCCACAATTTCAATCATTTTCCTCGTCGCTTCATCCAGATCGTCGTTAATGATCTGATAATCAAAATGTTCACCCAGTTCAATCTCCTCCGGCATCCGCTCCAGTCTAATCTGAATCTGTTCCGGTGAATCCGTACCCCGCATTTGCAGCCGGTTTAATAATGCATCACGCGAGGGTGGTCGCACGAAAATCGACACCGTATCAGCGGGATATTGAGCTTTCACATTCAAACCCCCTTTGATGTCAATGTCAATGAGCAATATTTCGCCATTACTCAAGGCAGCATCCACATAGGACCTGAGTGTTCCGTATAAATGACCGTTTTTGTTGTATACTTCCTGCCATTCAATCAATTCATTCTTCTGAATTTTTTCAATGAAGGCACCCTTGTTTATAAAATGGTAGTGGACACCATCAATCTCATAATCTCTGGGGGGCCGTGTAGTGATGGATACCGAAAATTTAACCTCCGGATGACGCTCCATCAGTCGCATTTCGAGCGTCCCCTTGCCGGTTCCTGAAGGTCCGGCGACGACAATCAACTTTCCGCGGTTTAACATCATTGAATATTCTGGATCTGTTCGCGGATTTTTTCAACTTCACTTTTTAGCTCAACCACATGATATGAAATACTCGATGAATAGGCTTTGCTCCCAATCGTGTTGGCTTCGCGGTTCATCTCCTGAAGCAAAAAATTCAGGCGACGACCCGCGTTAGGATCGTTTTCCATAATGTCCCGAAAGTGCAAAATGTGTGCTTTAAACCGGACAAGCTCTTCGGATATATCCAGTTTATCAGCCCAAATCACCCATTCTTGCTCAAGTCTGCGTTCATCTACCTCAGTATCCTTCAATGCGCTTTGAATCCGGGCTTGCAATTTTTCCATGACCATGGGAATGCGTGCGGCACAATTGGTTTCAATTTCTTCCAATAACTGACTGATAACATTCAGTTGTTCGATCAAAGCGTTTTCAAGGTGCTGCCCCTCAACCGACCGCATGTCATCCAAGGCATCTAATGCTTGATTTAATCCGTTTACACATGCTTTAAAGAAGAGCTCCTGGTCAGGTATCTTTGGCTCAAACTGTATAATATCAGGCATCTGGAGCAACTGATCGGTCGTTAATGTCGTCTCAGCACCCACGAGCGCTTTCGCGGTCTCAGCAATTTTCAAATATTCTTTTGCCAATTCTTCATTGAAAATCGGAGTTGCGTGAAGACTCGCTTCGTTGGGCAGATTGAGTGAAATTTGCAGTTTTCCCCGGGGAATGCGATTCTGAACGATGGGTCGGGCTAGATCTTCAAACTCCGCCAGCATGCGGGGTTGACGAAAATTCATCTCCAGAAATCGGCTGTTCACTGACCGCACTTCGATGGTAAGGTCCAACCCCTCATGTTTCACTTCCGACTTCCCAAATCCCGTCATACTTTTCAGCATCAGCACATCTCCAAAAGTGGCCTATTATAATTTGCACCGCCTCCTATGTCAAAATGTATATTGGATTTATGAATGTTTTTATGATCTTCCACCAACGAATATTTCCCAAAAAATCAAGGCTTTTTTTTCTCCTACTTTAAATCGTTATTAATCCCAAAAAATAGGAAGCTTGACATGCTTGATTCCTGGCTCACACTTTGGCACTGGACCCACTTATTCGAATCCCTGCTGGTTAATGGCAAAATTTGCCACGCATTCACCTTCCAAAAGGAACGACTTGATCTATGGATTGAACATGAAAACGAGACTTACCAACTGGCTTGGCAACCTTTCCAAAATCAATTTTCGTTCTACATGCCTGCCAATACATCCTTGCCGCGCAAGAAAGTCAATCTGTTTGCCCGTGAGTTCGCGCACCCGATAACCATCATAAATATCTCGCAGCATAACCATTTCCCCATTGTTCGTTTCGAGCTGGATGAAGGTCAGGAGTTTCTGTTTGACTTCAGACATCCTCACGGGAATGTCTATTTCCGGAAAAATGGCCTTCTGTCCAATCAATTTCTAAAATCGGTTGTTTGGCGGCCGGTCGAGGAGTGCTGGCTGAATTCGATGGAATTAAAATCGGCAGTATTATCAAATGAATTGTCACCTCACCCACAATCATTAAAATTTCATCTCATTGAACCACGGCTTTTCGATAATCCTGACTGGTTACTCAATAGTCCCTCAAGGCGTCTTCCTGAGATTGCCAGCCCGGGCGAACCGAAGCATACCAAGGTCGAAGGACACGCTGGGGCGGATGATAATTCCAATATCGCTGAAATCGTGCGCTCCATCCTCCACCTATCTCGTCAACATAAACCAGTTACTTCGCAGGATTCCGTTGAAAAACGCGCTCACACAGTGTTGAAACGCTGGCAACGCAAAGCAGAAAAACAGAAGGCGGAGCTTGCAGATAATGATTGGCAGACAATTCAGCACCAGGCTGATGGATTGGCAATCGCCATCGCCAGCCGGTTAAAGCCGGAAAAGCCAGAGACGCTAACGCTGCGGCCAGAATTCTCACCCACCGGAACAGAAATGGTTGTCCCATTGAATCCCCAATTCTCTCTACAGCAAAACCTTGAGAGATTGTACCAATCGGTTCGTAAAACCAAATTGCGGACCTCCGATCATGCCGCTCGGCTGGCGCAAACCGAAACGGACATTGAAAAATTGGAAGATCTGATAGAGGCGGGTGTTGAGGATTTGCTGCGGAAATTTTTGGAAGAGCAGGGCGAACGATTTTCTCAGGATACCCGTGTTGCGGCCGTACATCTACCCTATCGGACATTCACATCCCCCTCCGGATTGGCGATACTCGTTGGACGGAACGCCCGGGACAATGACACGCTGTCATTTAAAATTTCCAGTAAACTGGATTGGTGGTTTCATGCTCGGGGTGTTACCGGGAGTCATGTGATTCTTCAGACGGGAAAACTTGAACCTCATCGTGGCGATTTGATGATGGCCGCGCAACTGGCGGCAAGATTTAGCGATGCGAAGCATTCCGGCGTCGTGGCAGTGAGTTATTGCCAACGAAAATACATTTCCAAACCGCGTGGTTCGGCGCCGGGCGCGGTGCGGGTGTTGCGGGAAGAGGTGTTGACGGTGGAACCGTATCGATTGGAGGGGGATTAAGAAGTTTGTGTGCCTAGCATTTGTGATATTTAATGATGTCTCGTTGTCCCCTTCGACTCCGCTCAGGGTGACAACTCAACATAATTCTTTTCCTCACTTACCATTGTCAGGCTGAGCGGAGTCGAAGCCTTTTCCTCACTTACCATTGTCAGGCTGAGCGGAGCCGAAGCCTGTTCTTCTATTTGCCAGGCTTCGTACTTGTCAGGCTGAGCGGAGTCGAAGCCTTTTTCTTTATTGTCAGGCTGAGCGGAGTCGAAGCCCAATCCTTTATAATTTTTATGTGAAGTTTCGTTATTGCATTCAGCTAATTTTGGCAGCTTTCCCCATTGATCATTTATTAGTGCTTCCTTTTTCTTCCTGTTCCACCCCTTCACCTGTTTTTCAAAAACAATGGCCTGATTTACATCATTGAAATCGGTAGTAAAAACCAGCTTAACAGGTCTCCGATGATGCGTATAGGCTGATTTATTTAGCCCTTCATGATGTTCAGCCAATCTTCGCTCCAGGTCGTTGGTTATTCCGGTGTAGTAGCTATTATCTGAACATTTTAATATGTAAACAAAGTATGTTTTCATTTTCCGTTTTTTCGTTGTCCCCTTCGACTCCGCTCAGAGTGACAACTCAACTTAATTCTTTTACTCACTTACTACTGTCAGGCTAAGCGGAGCCCGTGCCTTTCCTCTTATTGTCAGGCTGAGCGGAGTCGAAGCCCAAGCAGCACATCTTTCAAGATTCACATAATCTCCGATCTTTAATTTAAACCAGAATCACTTCGCGGTATTTGGTTGCCACTTCCTTGAGTTGCGAAATCGTCAGAATCGGAACATTGACTGCGCATTGAAGCTCCTGCATGACAAATAGGGTCTAGGGACAGTTATGTCAAAATTACCTCCCAATTTTACAACCCAGGATGGTAAATGGGTATTAATTTTACCGTAATCTCTGGCCAAATCATACTAACCTTCACAAGTAACGCATCAATACTTAAGTTTGGCATCTGTCTGTGCGTTGACCATCCTCCATAGCTGACAGCACATAAAGGATGCTACTAAACGACCGATCTTTTACATCTGGTCTGGATTCCCTCCATTTTGAAGACCACTCTCCTGTCCAATTCAGCCGTTTCTTAAAGGTTGCGGACCGTTAATTAGTTTTGTCAAACGGTTTACAAAAGTTTGTAAGCCACTAAACAACTTTGTCAACTGGTTTGCGAAAAGAGGTAGACCATTGAACAATTCTTTCAGAGGGCTCAACAGTTTTGTCAAACGGTTCACAAGAGTTTGCAAGCCCTTCAACAACTTTGTTAATTGTTTTGCAAAAAGAGGTAAACCGTTGAA
>Ga0210009_1001918_pt1 | contig 16330 bp, 11 predicted proteins | sample CryGeyCG2114_065_FD_185457 | JGI IMG/M metagenome (GOLD analysis project Ga0210009, IMG submission 185457) | Groundwater microbial communities from aquifer - Crystal Geyser CG12_big_fil_rev_8/21/14_0.65 (SPAdes) (version 2) | ecosystem: Environmental > Aquatic > Deep subsurface > Groundwater ... | reverse complement strand
GCTCGAAAAGGAAGCGGCGCGGCCGGACGGCGAGCGCATGCAGGCGGTCGTCATCGTAACGCCGAATGCCCTCCACTACGAGATGGCCCGACGCGCACTCGAGAAGGGTTTCGATGTGATCTGCGACAAGCCTATGACGACCACCCTCGAAGAGGCCGAAGCGCTTTGCCGTGCGGTCCGCGATACCGGGCGCGTATTCGTACTCACGCACAATTACACGGGGTACCCGATGGTCAAGGAGGCCCGCGAGCGCGTGCAGGCCGGCGATCTGGGACCTGTGCGCAAGGTCGTCGTCGAGTACACGCAGGGCTGGCTCGCCACGCGGCTCGAGGCGACGGGAAACAAGCAGGCCTCCTGGCGAAGCAATCCGGCGCTTGCTGGCATTTCGTCGGCGCTCGGCGACATCGGAACGCATGGCGAGAACCTGGCGCGCTATGTCACCGGGCTCGAAATGGAATCGCTCATGGCGGACCTCGGGACCATGGTCGAGGGGCGCGACCTGGAAGACGATGCGGCGCTCTTCATCCGGTATGAGGGCGGCGCGCGGGGACTCATGCACGTATCGCAGGTGGCCGCCGGCGAAGAGAACAACCTGTCGCTGCGTATATACGGCGAGCGCGCCGCCCTCATCTGGCGGCAGGAGGCACCGAATGAGCTCAGGATGCTGCACGCTGAGGGTCCCGAACGGGTCCTCCGCCGCGGAAACGCCTACCTGTCGGCCGCCGCGCAGGCGGCCGGGCGCATTCCGCCGGGTCATCCCGAGGGATTCATTGAAGCCTTTGCCAACATCTACCGCGCGGCGGCCGCGGCCATCCGGACGCGCGGCGCTGTCGCAGCACCCGAGGGTACGCTCGTGCCCGTTGATGCGCCCACCGTCCAGGACGGTGCCCGCGGCGTACATTTCATTCATACGGCCGTCCGATCCAGCCGCGAACGCGCCTGGGTTGACGCCCGCTACGAGCCTCCACGGTAATCATGTCACGACCTGTTACGCTTTTTACCGGCCAGTGGGCCGATTTGCCGCTTGAAACGCTCGCCGAAAAGGCCGCCGACTGGGGATACGACGGCCTGGAGCTCGCCTGTTGGGGCGATCATTTTGACGTGCAGCGGGCGCTGGCCGAGCCGGACTACTGTGCGGGACGGCGCGGTCTGCTTGCGCGCTACGGCCTCGACGTGTACGCCATCAGCAACCATCTGGTCGGGCAGGCCGTGTGCGACCGGATCGATATGCGGCACAAGGCTATTCTGCCGGAGCATGTCTGGGGCGACGGCGCGGGGTCCGGCGCAGATGGTTCTGGCGTACAGGCCCGCGCCGCCCGCGAAATGATGGACACCGCCCGCGCCGCCGCCCGCCTGGGCGTGAAAGTGGTCAACGGATTCACGGGCTCCTCCATCTGGCACCTGCTGTATTCCTTTCCGCCCGTATCGCAGAACATGATCGACGCCGGGTTTGCCGATTTCGCCACGCGCTGGGTGCCCATCCTGGACGTGTTCCGCGAGGAGGGCATCCGGTTCGCGCTGGAGGTTCATCCGACCGAAATCGCGTTCGATACAGCGAGCGCCGAGCGGGCGCTGGCCGCCGTCGCCGGGCACGAGGCCTTCGGATTCAACTACGATCCGAGCCACCTGGCCTATCAGGGCGTCGACTACACCGGGTTCATCGAGGCATTCTCCGAGCGCATTTTTCACGTCCACATGAAGGATGTATGGTGGGCCACAGAAGGAACGGCGGCGGGTGTGTTCGGAGGGCACACGACGTTCGGCGACCGCCGCCGCCATTGGGAATTCCGCTCACCGGGCCGCGGGAGCGTGGATTTCGAGGAAATCATCCGGGCGCTCAACCGGATCGCGTACGCCGGGCCGCTGTCCGTGGAATGGGAGGACATCGGGATGGACCGGGAGCACGGCGCGGAGGAGGCGTGCGCGTTCGTACGGTCCGTGGATTTTCCGCCATCGGACGTGGCCTTCGACGCCGCCTTTTCCGCAGACTGATGCGGCGGCAGGACGGGCGCCTGTCGTCTTGATGAGCCGCTGTGCGAGTAAGCGTCGTATAGTTGGGTATGCCCTTGAAATATTGCTTACTGATTCTATTGACGTTGGTCGTGGGGACAGCCGACGCGCAGGTGGTTACGATAGATGCAACTGATCTTGCCGAAAAAAGGGATATCACAACGGAGATGTGGTGATTCCATGTCGGCGATTCATTGGCATGGGCTGACCCCGGATACGATGATGCGCATTGGGATGTGACCGGATACGGCGTGGCGGAGTTGTTTTTGGACGGGGAGCGCCTGCTTTTGACGGGAAAGATTCCAAGCGCAGCCGATGCCGAAATGGTCATCCGGTACGCCAACCCATTGTTGCCGCAGGTAGTGGCCCGCATGTTGCGGTACCTTCCATCTGGCACGTTCCCTGCGTTTCTGGCATCCGGGCTGTTCGTTGCCTCCATTTCTTTCGTCGCCAGTTTAAAGAGGAAGCCGGGGTCTTGGGCGCTTGGCACCGGGCTTTTTCTCAGCCTGGTAATCATTGCGGTAGTCAACTTCCTGGGCGTACTGGATAGCTTCTATTGGTCGCTTCTCGCGATTGTATTTATTCCGATTTCGATCGGTGCGCTTATTGTCACGCGTTATGCAGCGTCCACGAGAGCCTAGGGTCTGTTAACACTACGCCTGAGCCCGCTGACGGAGGCCAATAAGGTGTCCGCCAAGGCGGACGAACCGAAGTGTAGCAGCGTTACTCGAGGTGAGGACAACGCCGGTGGGTGCCAAATTGGCCCCGTCCCTTCGGGTAGCGTCGGAAATGGCGTTTCTCTGTGTTGCTCGTCACTCTAACGTCAACGTCTCATTGAATCGCAGAACGAGCGCCTGGAGAAAGAGGTCGACGCGCGAACGCAAGACCTGCGCGCATCGATGAAACGGCTCCGGGAAACCCAGTCCCAACTCGTCCAGTCCGAAAAACTGGCCTCCCTGGGATCTTTGACCGCCGGCCGTGACGGAAATTGTCGAAGACCTGCTCCAGAACAAATCCCAGATCGCCAAGCACGGCAAGCGTGCCAAGGACCATGCCCTCGAGTGCACGGTCGAGCGCGACCTGGCACCCGATGCGGGCCCGGTTCTCCTGCAGTCACAGGACATGGGCCGCGTCGTGCTCAACCTGCTCGGCAATGCCTTCTACGCGACGCACATGGACGGCGCGGCGGCGAAACCCGTTGTATGCGTTGAAACAAGCCGTTCAGCCGATAAAATATATGTAACAATAAAAGTTACATATTCAGGACCCGGCATTCCGGACGCCATTCGCGCCTGGATCTTCGAGCCCTTCTTCACGACGAAGCCCACGGGCGACGGCACGGGGCTTGGCCTGAGCCTGAGTCATGATATCGTGACGAAAGGGCACGGCGGGATGCTCGCCGCAGACAATGCGCCGGGCGGCGGCGCCTGTTTTACCATCACACTTCCACGCGGAATTGAGCCGGTGTGACGAGGAATGTCGTATATAACGTGTCGCGTGAGCCCTGCTCATTGAGTCCTGCCATGCCCACTCACTTTTACCCAAACAAATGTACTGCCGGACTATTGCCCTGCTGGCCCTCCTGCTGACGGCGCTTCCATCTGAGGCCCGCCAAGTGCCCAGCGACGAAGTGACTTTTTCTCCCGGCGCCACGGACCTTCCCATACGGTTTGAAAACGTTACGCTGGAAGACGGGCTCAGCCAGTCCACGGTGTATTCCATTGCCCAGGACAGCAAAGGGTTCATGTGGTTCGGTACGGAAATCGGCCTGAACCGCTACGATGGAACGCGGGTGGAGCGTTTCATGCCCGACCCGTTCGATTCCACCTCCGTTCACGATACGTACATCTGGGAAATCAAGGAAGACGATGAGGGCTACCTCTGGATGAGCTACGAGGACGGGAGCATTGGCCGATTCGACCCGAATACGGCTACATCCAGGAATTACTACTCGTCGGCAGTCGACAGTACCAAGCTGCACCCGAGCCGAAGTGTATTCCTGGACATTGACTCGGAGGGTCGCATCTGGTCTTCGGCGCTGACCGGGTTCCAGCAGCTCGATGAGGAATCCGGTCATGTCACGCATTGGGGTAGCCACAGTGGCAATGGCGGCGATATCGGGTGGACGAGCGGTATCGTGCAGGAGGGAGATGGGGACACGTTCATTATATCGGGAGAAGAGGGCATCTTCCGGTTTGACCTGCAGGCCGGTACGCTGACCCATCTGTTCGACGTGCCGAGCGGGGCGACCACGGCCACCGAGGACGTGCACGAGCCGGGCATATTCTGGATTGGAACGCTCAACGACGGTATTTACCGCCTCGATACGACGGATGATTCCTGGAGGCACTATGACGTCACGAAGAGCAGTGCAGACCGGGCTGTACAGGCCGTTTCCGATCCGAATACGCCCGGTATTGTCTGGGTAGGTACGGTCGAAGGTGTGGTCCGGATGAACGCGCAGACGGGCGCCTACCAGACCTACCGATCCGGGTCCGGCTCGGGGGCTGGCGGGGGCGAACTCCTCTCGAATGCCATTGGTACCATGTATACGGATCGGACCGGCATTCTGTGGGCGAGTACGGGGGGATTCGGCGTGACGCGCTTCGATCCGACCGCCATGGGCTTCGTAAAAGGGGAGGCCAGGCCCGATAATCCGAACTCCATGCGGGGAGAGGTGGTGTGGGCCATTTACCCCGAACCCGATGGCATCCTATGGGTTGCGGCATTCGGGTCGGAATCCGCGGAACCCGGGTGGTACCTGAACCGGATAGATCGGACGACCGGCACGGTGCAGTTCTGGCGCACTCAAATGTCGACGCAGCCGCCCGTTTTCCGAGGACAATCGGGTGATCTCTATGTCGGTACGCACGTGAACGATGACATCTCGGGAATGGGCGGCGTACTGGTCCATGATGAGCGTCGGCAGCGCCTCACACCGCGCTATACGGTCGAGAACGGCATGCTCCCGAACAATAACGTCCGGGACATGAAGGAAACCGCGGACGGCATCCACTATGTTGCGACCCGTGGAGGCATGTCCCGCATTGACCCGCGCACGGGAACGGCCCAGTTCTGGTCCAAAGATGAGCCTCGCGGCGTAAAGGTCGACAACGACGTGATATGGAGGCTCATGCTCGACAGTCGGGGTACCGTCTGGGCCAGCCTGTTCGGTAATCTGATCTACTTTCCGGACGGGGGAATTACTCCCGAGGATTTCTGGGACCGGGCGGACGCTCCGACCGACCCGCACCGCTTCCTGCCCCGCGTGATGACGGAAGATACCAACGGTATGCTCTGGTTCGGTCTGGCACAGGACGGCGCCCCGAGCGTTATTCTACGTTACGATCCCATAAGCGACGAGGCGACGTACTTCACGCACCGCGCCGGTGACAGGACATCCTGGAGTGGCGGGTCGGTGAGTGGCATCCATCCCCACCCGGAGGATCCGAATCAGGTGTTTTTCAATTCGTACGGGGCAGGGATGAGCCGGCTCGATGTATCTACAGGACGATTTACCCACTACGACACGGACGACGGCCTCATGGACCCGGCGGTCTACACAGGTATATGGGATGCGGACGTGACGCTCTGGGCGCCCACAAACTCGGGCCTGTACCGGTTCGACCCGGAGACAGAGACCTTCCGCCGGTTCGGAATGGAGTACGGACTGCAGTCATTGGAATTCAATGAGGGCGTGCTGGCACGGACGGCGTCGAACGAACTGTTTTTCGGCGGTGTGCAGGGCTTCAATGCGTTTTTTCCCACGCAGCTCCGAACAAACAACGTGCCTCCCGACGTAGCTATAACAGAGTTCCTGCTGTTCAACACCAAGGTTACGCCGGGTCCCGGTTCGCCGCTCACCAAATCCATTGTGGATACGGAAGCGATCGTGCTCCGGCACGACCAGGATGCCCCGTCCTTCCAGTTTGCCGCGTTGCATTACAAGCGCCCGGAGGCGAACCGCATTCGCTACCGGCTGGAGCCCGAGCAGACCGAGTGGATCGATGCCGAGGGGCGCAACGAGGCCTCATATACCAACCTTGCACCGGGCGAATATACCTTCCGCGTCATCGCGGCGAACAGCGATGGCGTCTGGAATGCCGACGGCGCATCGGTAACACTGACCATTCTGTCGCCATGGTACGCGCGCTGGTGGGCCCTCCTTCTGTACGTCGCCTTGTTCGGTGCCGCGGTGGTTGCTGTGGACCGCATTCAGCGCCGCCGACTCGTGCTGAAGGAGCGCGAAGCAGTCCGCGAACGCGAGCTCGAGCAGGCCCGCGAAATTGAAAAGCAGCACCGGGCCCTCGAAGCCTCCCACGCTGAACTGAAGGCCACGCAGACACAGTTGGTGGAGCAGGAAAAACTGGCCTCGCTGGGATCATTGACGGCGGGAATTGCCCACGAAATCAAGAATCCGCTCAACTTCGTGAACAACTTCGCGGAAGTAAGCAGCGAACTGGCCGAGGAGCTTCGCGATGCCGTGGCTTCGGGAGATACGGCGGCCGTGGCAGGAATTATCGATGATCTGCTCCAGAACACGTCCCAGATTGCCAAGCACGGCAAGCGCGCCGACAGCATTGTGCGCGCCATGATGCAGCACGCGCGCGGCGGTGCCGGCGACAAGGAAGAGATCGACGTAAACGAATTCGTCGGCGAGTATGCATCGCTCGCTTGGCACGGCATGCGGGCGCGCGATCACGGTTTCCAGGTGGACATTGACCGGGACTTCCAGCCGGATGCCGGTCGGCTTCGTGTGCAGCCGCAGGACCTGGGCCGTGTACTCGTGAACCTGCTCAACAATGCGTTCCAGGCGCTGCATGCGGCGGGTGTCAAGAACGGATGCGTCCAGGTGGCGACGCGGCGCACGGGGGGCGGCGTGGAAATCACCGTGTCGGACAACGGCCCGGGTATTCCCGATGATATCAAAAGCCGGATTTTCGAGCCGTTTTTCACGACGAAGACGACGGGTGAGGGTACGGGGCTCGGTCTCAGCCTGAGTTATGATATCATCACGAAGGGGCATGGCGGAACCATGACGGTCCGCGAGAGCAAAGGCGGCGGCGCCGAGTTTGTGATTTCGCTTCCCGCGGCATGACGCCTGGGGCTGCTGTTACGCCTCCCGCTGCATGGCCACAAGCGTGAGATCTTCGCGCTGGGGGGCGCCATCGGCGAACTCGCCGATGGCGCGCAGGGCGCTCCGGATGATGGCCGTGGGGCGAAGATCGGTGGTATCCCGGAGCGTCGCGGCCAGGCGTTCGACCGAGAACGCCTGGCCGGCGCGGTCGGTGGCGCGGACGCAGCCGGCCGAGGGCAGAACAAGGGCATCGCCCGGGCCGAGCGTGGCCGCCTGGACCGACCACGACGAGGCGGTGTCTTCCCAGATGGGCGGGCCACTTCCGTCGAGCGTGTCGACGTCGCCCAATGCGCGGACCACCCAGGGGTCCTGGTGCCCGGCAGACAGGTAACTGACGGCGCCGCTCGCCGAATCGACAATGACGGCAACGAGTTGGAGTGATACAGAAGGCAGGTCATCGGCAAAAAGCATGTGGTTGAGCATGCTTACCGCGCGCGAGAGCTCGACGCCCTGCTGAAGGAGGCCCTTGAGGAATGTCTGGCCCATGGTCAGCAGCAGTGTCGACGTAACGCTGCGGCCCCGGACCTCCCCGAGGATGAGCGCCGTGCGGCCTGCTCCAGCGTCAAAAGCGTCGTAGAACGTGGAGTTGATTTCGCTGGCCGGAGAGGAAAAACCGAACGTCCCATCGGGGAAACTGACGGGGAGCGTGGCATCCTGTATGCGGCGCGCCACGTCCATCTCCTGGTGGATGGATACGGCCTGGTTCTGCCCTCGCAGCGCTCGGCGGTAGGCGTCGAGGTCGGCCGCCGCCTTCTCGATCGTGGTTTCAAGATCCTTGAAATCGATGGGTTTCGTCACGAAGTCGAAGGCCCCACGGTTCATCGCGGTGCGGATTTTTTCGAGGTCGCCGTAGGCCGATACAACGACTGTGCGGAGCGGGCGATCGAGCGCGGCAAGGCGCGAGAGCAGTGTCAGGCCATCCATGCGGGGCATGTTCAGATCGGTCAGGATGACGCCCGTCTCCGGGTGCGCCTCGAGCTTGTTGAGCGCATCCTGCCCGTCGAGTGCGAAGATGAATTTCCATTCGCCGGCGCGGATTTTACGGCGGAATCGCTGTTGCATGAGGAGCTCGAGTTCGGGCTCGTCGTCGACGCAGAGCAGGTGCAAAACGCCGGTTTCGTCCGCGCCGGACGGCGGCGCGCCCACCGGCTCGGCTGCCACGCCCACAGACTCGGCCGTCACGCCCACAGACTCGGCCGTCACGCGGCCGCGTACCTCGCTTCGGGCCGCGGCGCGGGAGCGCACCGCAGCAATGGCATCGACCATATCGTTCAGTGATGAAAAGCGGTTGGCAGGCTCTTTCTGAAGCGTGCAGTCCACGATATCGACGAGCTGCAACGGCAGGCCGGCCCGTCGTCCGGAGAGCGGCTCGGGGTCCGTGTTCATGATCCCGTAGAGGATGGCCTGCGGGTACGCACCGGGAAAGGGGCGCTCCCCGGCCAGCATCTCGTAGAGGATGGAACCGAGTGACCAGATGTCGGTGCGGTGATCGACTCTGTGGCCGGAGGCCTGTTCGGGGCTCATGTAGGCCGCCGTGCCCATGACGGTGCCCACCTGGGTCATGGTGGCGTGCGCAGCGCCCTTGGCGAGTCCGAAATCGAGAATGACAACGCGCCCGTCGGGCAGCACCATCAGGTTTTCTGGCTTGATGTCACGGTGCACAATGCCTTTGGCGTGTGCCGCGCCGAGCCCGCGTGCGGCCTGCTCGGCAATATCCAGAGCCGAATCAACATCGAGCGGGCCGCGATCTATGAGACCCCGCAGCGTCGTGCCCTCATAGCAGGCCATCGAGATCCAGGCGTGGCCACCCTCTTCGCCGATTTCGTAGATGGTGCAGACGTTCGGATGATCGAGCGCCGATGCCGACTGGGCTTCGCGCAGGAAGCGCTCGCGGCCGGGGGCATCGATTCCGGTGAGCAGTTTGAGCGCGACCGTCCGGCCGAGGCGTGTGTCTTCGGCGCGGTAGACGGCGCCCATCCCACCGTCGCCGATGTGATCGAGAATGCGAAAATGGGCAAGCTCGGAGCCGACAAGGTGGGGGCGGGGTGCAGTCACGGGTGTCATGGATGGCAGGTGGAGGTCCCGGGCGAGGCGGTCAAGATACGCGGATGCCTGTATATACGTCGAAAGCGCGTCGTCAAGCTCACCTCGTATGGTTTCCGGGGCATTTTCGACAAAGACGCTCCGTTCGGACTCGGGCAGCAAGAGGGCGCGCTCCAGCCACTCGGTGGGCGAACCTGTCCCTCCGGGCGGCCCGCTCATGAGAGCAGGCGCCAGAGCGCAATCTGGGCATTTGTCCAGTCGCGCTTGACGGTCGCGGGTGACGTGCCGAGCGCGGCTGCCGTGTCCTCAATTGACATGCCGCCGAAAAACCGGCACTCCACCACACGGGCTTGACGCTCGTTCTGCGAGGCCAGCCGGTCGAGCGCCCGCTGCAGGCGAAGCAGTTCCTGGGCGGCTTCGAGCGTCATATCGGGCAGGGCGGTTGAGGGGTCGGTGTGCGTCGCATCTACCAGGGAAACAGGCTCTATATTTCCGCCACGTTTCAAAGCGGTTTTCCGTTTGGCGTAGTCGAGAAAAATGTGGCGCATGGCCTTGGCAGCAACGGCGTAGAAATGAGCGCGGGAGGCCCAGTTGCCACCTGGCCCGGTGCCGTCCGCTCCGACCAGTTTGACGTAGGCTTCGTGGACGAGCGCCGTGGTATTCATGGTGGCGTGTCCTCCGAGGCGACGCCGTTCCTGGCGGGCGCGCTCGCGGAGTTCGTTGTAAACGACCGGGAAGAGTTCATCAAGCGCCCTTCGATTGCCCGTGCCCAGGGCATTGAGCAGCATGGTAACGTTTGCATGATCGGGCCGTTGGGCGTCGGGGCCTGGCATATCGGATCCGGGTGTCGGATATTGACAGGACAAATGTACAGCATTGCACCCACATGAAAGTACTGGTCGTAGACGACGAGAAAGACGTCGAAATGCTCTTCCGGATGCAGTTTCGGCGCGAAATCGCGTCCGGAGAAATAAACCTGCTCTTCGCGTTCTCGGGCGAGGAGGCGCTCACCATACTGCACGATCATGGCAAAACCGACGTCGTACTGGTACTTTCCGACATCAACATGCCGGGTATGACGGGACTTGAGCTGATGGAGCGTATCAAGGCGGAGCCGCCGCCGCTACCCGTTTGTATGATGACGGCCTACGACAACGAAGAATACCGCGAACGGGCGAGCGCGCTCGGCTGCGCCGGGTACGTGTCCAAACCCGTGGACTTCACGGCGCTCAAGACCAGGATCTGCGAACTGGCCGGGTGACGCGTTGGCAGCCCCTGCTTCTTCTTCGCGCGTCATGGCCCGATGCTGGGCAATATCCCACGCATCGACTTACTGCAGCTTCAGTTCAACCCTTCCCGGTTTTCCTTGCGCAACGAGCTGTTTCGGAGACGGGCGGTATATTTTCGCGATGAATGGCCGTTTATTTTCCGTCGCAAATTTTTCGACCACGGAATAAGTATTCACAAAATTCTTTGCGATCTCTTCAGCTTTTACATGACCCCCCACCAGAATGAATAACCCGACGCCGCTTTGCATCACCGCAGACCGCTGGACCTCGCCCCGGAGAATTCCTTTATCGTTGGATAACACAAACCATCCTCTCGCAGCAACTTGAGGTAGCCACTCCTCATCTGGGGAATCAGGAGTGAAGTGATGTACATGGATCTCTACATCGATTCCGGCCTTCTGGAGAATAGAAGGGAATATTTTGGATCCCAGGTCTCTATCGAGAAAATACGTCAACGGACCAATCAGGCGGCCTGCTCATATACAATGGCGTCTACGATCTCTTTCTGTTCCAGGTTGTAATCTTCCGCCAATTCTTCAACGGACTCACCGGCATCAACCCTGGATACGAGCGCGGCTGTTGTTATGCCTTTGTTCGAAATTGTTGGCTTTCCGAATGACACCTGAGGGTCTATTACAATCGTTTTACGTCTGTCACCAGCATTTTCTCTGGAGATGAATGGATAGAGCTTTTTGGGGAGTAGTTTGTCATCTCTTTCTATCCGTTGCAGGTACGATTCGAGAAGGGTTTTGATTGCCAGCTGGCCAGATTGGGAGAGGTTGATGAGCTGACCATATTTTTCGATGAACAGATCCCCGGCCGATGTTTGCAGTTGCTCGCTGATGAGAAGACGCTCAATCCTGAGCTTATTTTCTGCGAATTTGATTGCTTTGCGGACTGAGAGGATGGTGACATCATGCTTTGTTCGAAGCGCTCGAAGAACGTGAGCCTCAACCAGATTGTTGAACGACAGCTTGGTCACGCCATCATCAGGTACCGCGATCAGGGGGTCAAAATTCGCGATTCCCTCTGACGTCTTGTAGTCTCTACCAAGAACCCAGGACCGAAGAGTCGCAGGTGCGATGCGCAGATAAAATGCGGCCTCGCCTATGGAGTAGATCGGGAGATCTCTTACATCATGAGCCCTGTAGAGCATGTTGAAGACTGTATTACCGGATATGGTTCAGGCAATGTACGACTGCTGGGGCTTCCAAGGTCCCATGGGGGCACATGACCAAACGGTTGTGTTGCGCCCATTCGGGCGCCGCCCGGTTCCATAAGTCGGTCGTGCATCCTATCATGCGGGGACTGTCTCACCACTTCCCGATTGCCCGTGTCTGATTCCATGAAGCGCCCCGTCGCCATTGCCGACTGGGCCGATCTCTCCGACCGAGAACCCGCCCACGCCCTCGTCGAGAACGTGGATCTCGTCATCATTCCGTACGACGAGGAGGTGTCGGTCCTCTACGGCCGCTGCCTGCACCGCGGCGCACTGCTCGCCGACGGGTTCATTGACGGCCACAACCTGATCTGCGGCCTGCATTTCTGGGACTACCGTTTTGACACGGGCGTATCGGAGTACAACAATGAAGAGGCGCTCTCCAAATTCCGGGCTGAGCGCAGGGACGGCAAGGTCTGGGTAGATGCGGCGGACGTCGCTGCATTCCACGACGCGCATCCACAGCCCTACGATCGCGACGCGTACCTGGGAAATTACCAAGATCCGACGGGTGCGGCCGAGGAGCCCTTCAACGCGCAAATCCAGGAACTGGCGCGCAACGGGCTCTCGAAGACCGGCCACCACGGGCCCATCTCGGCCATGGGCGTCGGGCTGAACACGCTCCCGCGGTGGGATGCCATCCAGATCTTGACGGCGCAGATGGCAACGCGTCCGCTCGCCGATGACGCCGCGGTAAATACGCAGCTCGTGATTGGCCCGCGGGCAAAAAAGCCGCTCACTCTCGAAATTCCCATCTTCGTGTCCGACATGAGTTTCGGGGCGCTCAGCGAGGAAGCCAAGGTGGCGCTTGCCACGGGCGCCGAGCTCGCTGGAACGGGTATCTGTTCAGGCGAGGGCGGCATGCTTGAAGATGAAAAAGCGGCCTGCAGCCGGTATTTCTATGAACTGGCATCGGCCCGTTTCGGGTGGAGCCTGGAGAAGGCGGCTTCCTGCCAGGCATTCCATTTCAAGGGCGGGCAGGGGGCAAAGACGGGTACCGGAGGGCACCTGCCCGGTAGCAAGGTGCAGGGCAGGATTGCTGAAACACGGGGCCTGGAGCCCGGAACGCCGGCTGTCAGCCCGTCGCGGTTCGCGGACCTCGTGACGCCCGCCGATTTCAAACGGGTTGCAGACGAGGTCCGCGAGGCCAGCGGCGGCATTCCGATCGGGTTCAAGCTGTCTGCGCAGCACATCGAGGCGGACATTGATTTCGCGCTCGAGGCGAGCGCCGACTACATCATCCTGGATGGCCGTGGCGGGGGGACGGGCGCCGCGCCCAATGTCTTCAAGGATAATATTTCAGTCCCCACCATCCCCGCTCTTGCCCGCGCCCGGCGCCACATCGGCGGGCGCGGCGCCCAGGACGTCACGCTCATCATCACGGGCGGCCTGCGCACCGAGTCCGACTTCGTGAAAGCCCTCGCCCTCGGCGCCGACGGCGTCGCCGTGTCAAACAGTGCGCTACAGGCCATTGGCTGCCTCGGCATGCGGGCCTGCCATACGAACGATTGTCCGGTAGGCATTGCCACACAGAAAGAAAAGCTCCGCCAGCGCCTGGTTGTACAGGCATCGGCCGCCCGGCTCCGAAACTGGTTCGAAGCCACGACCGAGCTCATGTCGGTACTGGCCCGCGCCTGCGGCCACGACAGCCTCTCCGCCTTCCAGCACAGCGACCTCACCACGTGGGACGTCGACATGGCCCGGCTGTCGGGCGTGGCGTTTGCGGGGGTCGGAAGCGTGTGACGGGAGCCGGGATGGCCCTACTCCGATGACTGCAGGTTCGCCGTTATGTGCTGGCGTGTGGTCGAGATGCCGAAAACGACGACGATTCCGGCCACGAGCAGGGCAATGATGGAAATGCCGGGTGCGAAGAGGCCCGCGCCGAGCGCAACGCGGATGGAATAGTCGGACAGAAAGATGCGGGCCATCCAGATGGATGCGGGGACGGCCACGATGAGCGCGCCGAGGCCGAGCGACATGAACTCCCGGCCGAGCAGCACGACGACGTCGCGCGTCGAGGCTCCGAGCACGCGGCGGATGCTGACTTCGCGCGTGCGTCGCTCTACATTCTGCGCGGCTACGCCCACCACGCCGAGCAGCGCTATCACGAGAGCGAGGACGGTGATGAGTCCAACCACGCGAAGCATGTCCTGGATGTCACGGTTGACAAAGTTGTCGGCAATCCGGTCAGAGAGTAGCGCATGCTCGAAGGGCCTTCCCGTCGCGAGCGTGCCCCAGGCTGCCTCGAGCCCGGCCAGGACGCGGTCAGTGGCGCCGGGCGCCGTCCGGATGAGCGCCCATCGGAGGATCGCCGGATCGAGTTGAAACACCATCGGAAACACGTCCATCTTCATCACGTCCAAGTGCACATTCGCGACCACGCCGACTATCCCGACCTCGCTCCCGTTCAATTGAAAGCTTTTCCCAATGGCCTCGTCAGCCCGCCCGAGTCCGAGCTGGGCCACAAGCGCCTCGTTCACGACAGCCACCGACGACGTATCGGCCAGGCGCTCATCGTCCAGGTAGCGGCCGGCAACGAGGGGGACGTCGAGTGTTTCAAAGAAAGAGCCCGTGACCGCATGCCAGTAGGCTCGCCGCTCCTCGGGCTCCGCATCTGACGCAATGAATATGTCAGATCGGCTTCCCGTCGCGGGCAGGTTCCTCGTGCCAGCCAGGCCATCCACCCCTGCCAGTGAAGATATACTCTCGGCATACCGCTCCCAGGGCACGTCACCCATGGGCACGGCAATGACATCGTCTTGGGAAAACCCGTAATCTGCCGAGCGCAGGTGCTCGCTCTGCGCGTAGATGACACTTCCGATGAGCACGAAGACGGTCGATACACCGAGTTGCAGCCCGACGAGCGCGCGCCGGAGCCACAGGCCGCCTCCGGCCGAGAGTCCAGCGCGGCCCATGAGGGCCCTGCGCGGCTCGAACCGGGCCAGGTGGGCGGCTGGATACACGCCGGCAATCAGGCTGACAGCCCCGATGAATGCGATGAGGACCACGTACAGACGCGGATCGGACCAGTCCACGGCAACCTGCGTATCGAGGGCCTGCACGAACTGGAGCGCATTGAATGCCGGCAGCATCCAGCCGAGCAGTACGAGCGCCAGAATGACAGCGAGACTGGTGATGACGGCGGTTTCCAGGAAAAACTGCGCCTTCAACCGGCGCCTGTCGGCTCCGAATACTTTTCGGATTCCGATTTCCCGGGCGCGTCCGAGTGCGCGGGCCACCGTCAGTCCGGCGTAGTTGAAACAGGAGGCCAGGAGAATAATGAGCGCCAGCACGGCGAGCAGTCGGGCCTGCTCACGGCCGAGCACGGGCCCCAACTGGTTGTCGAGATCCGCTCCGAGGTCAATGCCTACGACAGGCTGCAGCGTCAGGTAATCCAATCGGTCCTTGCCCACGTCCGGAAAGTGGGGCGCGCGGAGAGCGTTCACGGCCCGCTCCACGTCGGCTCGCCGCGCGCCCTCCTCCAGCTTCAGGTACGTGTACGAGACGAAAATGGAATTGAACCACTCATTGATATCGACCGGAAACGACAGCGAAGGCAGCGTGGCCATGGAGCCCACCTGTGCCAGCGGAATATGGCTGGACCACGCATCGCGCCGGAAGACGCCCGTGATGGTCCACGCCTGGCCGTTGATTACCAGTTCACTCCCCAGCGCGTCGGTGCTGCCCGTGAGCCGCACGGCTTCCGACGGGGTCACGACGAGGGAGAACGGCTCCGATAGTGCAGTACCCGGATCTCCGGCCGCGAGCGTGAAGTCGAGGAGTTCAAAGAATGCGGGTCCCGCGAGGTAGCCGGATATGGGCAGACGCTCCTCTCCACGCTCGACCTGTCCCCGCAGCGCCCTGATGAGCACCGCCGCCTCTTCGACGCCCGGCACCTCCTGTCGCACGTTATCGGCGAGCGACGCGGGCGATGTGGCGTAGTCGTGCGCGTCGGCATTGAACCGGGCCTTGTACGTCGACGTGACTCGGTAGAGGCGATCGCTGTCCTCGTGGAACGTATCGAGCGTTGCCCGCTCCATCAGGAACAGGATCAGGACCAGACACGCCGCGGCGCTGACCGCAAGCCCCAGGATATTGATTGCCGAGAATAGCCGCTGGCGCCGTAGCGTGCGCAGCGCGACGAGGATGTAATTGCGAAGCATGGACAGTCAGATTCGGGTGAGACCCAGGCACTAGCAACAACTGTGCCGCGCCGCCGATTGCGGTCAGCTTCTGTTCCCCGGGCCGGACCAGGCTCTCTCACCCACCACCACCGTCCGCATGGGGACACCCGGTGTCCGGTTTCGGACAGGCGAAATCGATGGTACCGTCTGAGATCAGGCCCTCCGACCAGGCAAGCGCGTTGGTCTCCCGCTCCTCGTTCTGAGCCATGCGTGCATATTCGGCTTCCAGGTCTGCTTCCATGAGTTGTAGCCGTAGGGCCCTGTAAACACGTATACTACCTGAGTTGCGCGATTCTGCTTCCTGAAAACTAAAAACCCCTTGGGATAAAGCGTTGATAATTGGTATTTTGGTTGTATCAAGCAATCAAACCAATCCGCCACCCAAAGGGTTGGCTGTCAAGATGCGAAAAAAAGGCCAGAATGTCACGTCTCCAGCTGCTCCGATCGA
>Ga0210009_1001906_pt1 | contig 16389 bp, 8 predicted proteins | sample CryGeyCG2114_065_FD_185457 | JGI IMG/M metagenome (GOLD analysis project Ga0210009, IMG submission 185457) | Groundwater microbial communities from aquifer - Crystal Geyser CG12_big_fil_rev_8/21/14_0.65 (SPAdes) (version 2) | ecosystem: Environmental > Aquatic > Deep subsurface > Groundwater ... | reverse complement strand
AAATTGTCCGCATCGGGGAATTCCTTTATTCATCAATTGAAACTGATGAGCGAAAATCCGGTGAAAAATTGTTTGATTACGTTGATCCACGCAACCGTGCGACCCAAATTGAAATGGAAAAAGTTTGCACGAATCACCTGAAAGCGATTGGCGGTTATTTGGAACCGGGATTTGAAAAAATAGATTTCGATAAATCGGATTTTAAATTTGAAGCCTCGGTAATTATTCCCGTAAAAAACCGGGTGAAAACCATTAGCGATGCTATACAATCTGTTCTGAAACAAAAAACTTATTTTTCTTTCAATCTTTTTATTGTTGACAATTACTCCGATGATGGAACAACTGAAAAAATTGAAGCATTCGCAAAAGAAGATGCTCGAATCATTCACATTATTCCGGAGAGAAAAGATTTAGGCATAGGCGGCTGCTGGAATGAAGCAGTTCACCACGCAAGCTGTGGTAAGTTTGCCGTGCAGCTTGACAGCGATGATATGTACAGCGATGAAAACACGCTGCAGAAAATTGTAAATAAATTTTACGAAGAAAACGTCGCCGCAGTTATCGGCAGTTATTTGATGACGAATTTTAAATTGGAGCAGCTTCCTCCGGGCGTAATTGATCATAAAGAATGGACGCCGGAAAACGGGAGAAATAATGCGTTAAGAATAAACGGGCTCGGCGCTCCGCGTGCTTTTTACACGCCGGTTTTGCGCGAAGTTAAAATTCCAAATGTCAGTTACGGTGAAGATTATTCGACTGTGCTTGCAATCTCGCGCCGTTACCAGATTGGAAGAATATACGAACCGCTGTATTTCTGCCGCCGGTGGGAAGGAAATACTGATTCCGCTCTTTCAATTGTACAGATGAACAACCACAATTTTTATAAAGATAAAATCAGAACATTTGAACTGCTGGCGAGAAAGAAGCAAGTGAGAAGTAGAAAGTAGAAAGTAGAAATTAGAAAGTTGAAAGTTGAAAGTTGAAAGTAGAAAGTAGAAAGTAGAAGGTTGAAAGCAGAAAGTTGAAAGAGGATAGGAAATATATTACAGCGGCTAAAGCATTAATGCAAACTCAAAAAGTACATTGGGAACAATGTAAAAACGGTTACGCAACGCTTGCTTCCGTTAAAACAAAAGTTTTTCAGTTTAATAATTTTTCGATTAAAGTTCAATTTAATCCAGGAAGAATGATTTCAACTTCAGCTAAAGTTGATGAACAATCAATCAATGATCGGAAATGTTTTTTGTGTAAAGAAAATTTACCGCAAGAGCAGCAATCCGTTGATTATAAAGATGATTTCTTAATTCTTGTAAATCCATTTCCGATTTTCCCGGAACATTTTACACTTCCTTCAATACATCACACAAAACAGGATATTGAAAATTCTTTTTTTGTATTCCTCTATTTCTGTAGAGATTTGAACCCGGATTTTTCTGTGTTTTACAATGGTCCGAAGTGCGGCGCTTCTGCTCCCGATCATCTACACTTTCAAGCCGGCACAAAATATTTTATGCCGATTGATCTTGAATATGAGCAGCTCAAAAAAAAGTTTGGTGAAGAACTCATAAAGATTAAATCGCTTCACGTCTTTGCAATTGATGACGGTTTGCGCAAAATGATTTCATTTGAAGGAAATTCAACTCCTGAAATCGAAGAAGTTTTTCAAATATTTTATTCTTCTTTCAAAAAAATAACCGGGCAGGATGAAGAACCGATGATGAATATTATCGGTTCTTATCAAAATAAAAAATGGCGGGTAATTATTTTCTTACGGAAAAAACATAGACCAGATGCGTTTTTTGAAGAAGATCAAGAGAAAAGGATATTACTCAGTCCCGCAGCGGTTGATATTGGCGGGGTTTGTATTACTCCGCGCGAAAAAGATTTCGAAACAATCACCCAAGAAAAATTAAAAGAAATTTTTACCGAAGTTTTTTTTGATGAAAGTTTCTTCCTAAGGTTTAAAAAGAAATTGCAGAGCGATCTTGAACTTTATTATTACTCTTGACTCATTAGGTCGGCAATAAATCGTAAGTTTTGATTTTTAGAATTAGAAATAATTATTTTGATGATCGCCGTAAGCGGAACGGCTAAAAGCATTCCAAGAATTCCCCAAATGTAACCCCAAAGCAACACCGAAAGAAGAATGGCAATCGGGTTCAAGTTCAATCGCCTGCCAATGAGCTGGGGCTCTAATAAATTAAAAAAAGCAGTTTGAATAAATCCCAAGCCGCCGGCGATTAAGATTGTAAAACTTAGCGATTCATATTGAATAATTGCCATCAGTGTAGGTAATACCAGGGCTATTGCAGAGCCGATCGAAGGAATAAAATTGAGGAAGAATGTCAGCAATCCCCACATCACCGGGAAATCAATTTTAAAAAGGTAAAGAAAAAAGCCGACGAAAATTCCTGCCAAAAGATTAATCGAAATTTTTGAGATAACATATTTCTGAATTTGCCCGGTAATGGATTTTAAGGTTTTAGCAAACTGCTGTTCCGTTTGTGCTTCTTCTTTTCCGAAAATTTCATTTCCCTTGGAGTTAGAATCAGCACCGTAGTATCTTCGACTGATCGCGGAGTAAATAGACTTATGCCCACTTTCTATAAAGATAAAGAAAAAAAGAAGGAAGAGAATATACCCTACTAAACTCAATGCCGAATTGAAAGCGCCGCCGGCAAGGGCTTTATAGTCAAGCTTTGTTAATATTTTTTGGATGGAAAAATATTTAAAATAAGGATCGGTAATTCCTAATCCGAGTGCAGATTTTCTTACAATTAAATTAAGTTTGGAAAAATAATTTGGCAGATCTTCGGACAACCGTACTACAGAATCAACTACAAACCTGATGACCCCGAACGAAATAAACGTTACAATAATGATATTAAAAATAATAATCAGCCAGAGGGGGATTTTCTTTTCAGTTAAATAAGAATTAACCGGTGAAAAGAGAATGAAGAGAAAGGAGGCAACTATAAAGGGGACGAAAATACTCTGCAATTCGGAAAGCAGAATTCCGAGTGCCACAAGTCCAATAATAACAACAAAAAATGTTAATGGGGAATTAGATTCAAATTTTTCTTTCATGCATGTACAATAAAATTGTTCACTACAAAAGTATTTATATTTTTAACTTCCCGCAATAAAACGAAGGAAAATCTTTTACTTTGAAGAAAACCGGTTTCTCCGTATTTTTTTTTGACATTAACTAAATATCGGTTATTTTTCAATTGACATAAAAAATAAAAATGGATGAACCGGTTGATTTTTCCTATTTCATTAATTTATTCTGCACAGGAATTAACAGAAAAAATTCTTAATCTTATTCGTTTTCCTCTATCTTCATTGTTTCTATGCCTAAAATGCAGATTAAGAAAAAGATTGAGAAGTCAGTTTTATCTTTTGCGTAACATGATTCATTTAATTAAAACATTAACATATCAAGTATGTGAGAGTATTGGAGGCTTACACATGAGAATTGATAGACAATTACTTTTAGTCCCAATTATTTTATTTTTCTTATCCTCTGTTGCGTTTGCACAGACGGGCAAAATAGCCGGGAAGATTACAGATGCCGCGAATGGCGAAGGTATTCCCTTTGTGAATGTTGTGGTTCTGGGTACTACCCAGGGAGCTGCTTCAAACCTGGATGGTGATTTTGCGATCATCAACCTTAAACCGGGAGTTTACTCTATACGGGTTAGCGCAATCGGGTATAACAACATTACTTACGAAAATATTAATGTTTCTACAGGATTAACAACCGCATTAAACGCTAAGCTTGGCTCCAATGCGCTTACTATTTCTCAAGATGTTGTTATCATTGCGGAAAGACCAATGGTGCAAAAAGATTTAACCGCATCAACATCCATTATGAGCGATCAGTTGATTTCCGAGCTTCCGGTAACTGAAGTAGGTGATTTACTGCAGCTGCAAGCCGGAATCACCAAAGGCGGTGGCGGAGAACTTCACTTACGAGGTGGAAGAAGCGGCCAGATTGCTTTTCAAATTGATGGTGTACCAATTACCGATGCGTATGACGGCAGCAATATCATTGATGTTTCAACGAATTCCATTCAAGAATTGCAAGTTGTCTCCGGCGCTTTTAATGCTGAATTTGGACAAGCAATGTCAGGTATTGTTAATATTGTTACTAAAGATGGCGATGAAAGTTTCAACGGAAGTTTGCAATCGTATGTCGGTGATTATCTTTCTTCAAAGGAAGATAAGTTTTGGAATATCAAAAGCGTAAAACCAACGGCAATACGGAACATTGAAGGGAGTCTCAGCGGTCCGATTATTCCGGAGAATCTGTTCTTCTTTGTAAACGGAAGATATTTTTATAACACCGGCTACCTCTATGGTAAAAGGGATTTTTTGGTTACCGATTATTCCCGTGAAAGAGATGCCTCGCAGGGCGGCGGCTATTCGATTAAGAAAAATGGCGATAGCTCCTTTGTTCCAATGAACTCAAATGACCGCGTTTTCGGTCAAGCAAAATTAACCTATCGCTTAACTGGCGGTATTCGTTTAAGTTATAATTACATTCTTGATAAACAACAATATCAGGATTACGATGGCAATAATAGGCTAACACCGGATAATAATCTTCATCGCTTTAAAACAGGCTATTCAAATACTCTAAGTTTAAACCATGCACTCTCAGCATCAACATTTTACACTTTAAACCTCTCTTATTTTTATAAAGATTATCATCACTATTTATTTGAGAATGTTTATACCGGTGATACCTTACGACCAACATTTTATGTTGATAACAGTTTCCTCCAAACACCTCCTTATAGTTTTGCTATCGGCGGAACAAACACAAATAGGTTTACACGGAATACTTCTTCAATTGATGCTAAGTTAGATATGACTTCTCAGTTGAATAAAGAAATTTCAATTCAGTTTGGCGGAGAGTTTAAGAAGCATCGTTTGTATTTTGAAAATATCAATTTACAGCCTCTGCTGGTTAATGGATCAAAAACTTTTCCATACAATGTAACGGTTCCGCAGGCTACTTCAACGGATTATGATCAGTACGTAAAAGAACCTTCTGAAATTTCCGGCTATATTCAATCTAAATTTGAAGCGTTCAATTTGATATTCAATGCCGGCTTGCGTCTGGATATTTTCAATCCTAATAGTTTTATCCTTAGCGATCCCTCCGACCCGGATATCAACAATCCAATACGCCCTGAAAATAAGAACGCTTCGTTATCGGATAGACAATCATATTGGTATAAAGATGCCAAGGTGAAGTATCAGTTTAGCCCCAGATTGGGGATTGCCTTCCCTATAACTGATAAAGGCGTTATTCACTTTTCGTACGGACATTTTTTCCAGCTTCCTTCTTACGAACTGCTTTACTCTAATCCTAATTTTAAACTTGCGGATGTTTCAGGAAACGCTGGGTTAGTTGGAAACGCAGATTTGAAACCGCAAAAAACGGTAAAGGGAGAAATTGGTTTGCAACAGCAAATTGGGGACGATATCGCCGTTGACGTAACCATGTTTTTCGAGGATTTCCGCGATCTCATCGGTACGCAAACCAATGATATTTTAGTATTCGGCGGGGCAAAATCATACAGTCAATACGCGAATTCTGATTTTGGATTTTCAAAAGGTATCATCGTTAAGTTCGAAAAACGTTTTTTTGGCGGTCTTGCGGTGAATCTGGATTATACTTACGCAGTTACTAAAGGAAATGCCTCGAATCCTGCAGATGCAAGAAATGCAGTTTTAGGCGGGGCTGCACCGGAAACTTTTATTACCCCGTTAGATTGGGATCAGACTCATACGCTAAACATTGTAGCCGCGTACACCGTTCCGGATAATTACGGTTTTTCGATCATCAGTAATTTTTATTCGGGACAACCTTATACGCGTCAACCAAACAAAAATACATTAGTTACCCAAAACGCTTTCCCTAAAAACAGTGATAACAAGCCAAGTGTTTTCAATATTGATATTAGGGCTTATAAAGATTTCAAAATTGATAATTACAAAATTTCTATATTTGTTAAAGTTTATAACTTGCTTGATCTCGATAATCCGAGAGGAGTATACGGAGATACCGGCGACCCGTTGTTTACGTTTGGAAAGTTGGATGCGCAGAAGGTCAATCCACTCATGTATTACAATTCTTTGGATGAACTTTATACTAACCCAACATATTTTTCAGAACCGCGAAGAGTCGAGCTCGGCGCGTCCTTTAACTTTTAATCCTAAGGCTAAGTAGATATGAATAAAAAATATTATCAAAATTTACTACTCATCTTTGTTCTTGCGGTCGGCAGCCTGCTTGCCCAAAGAAGTGACCCGAATTTAAGAAGAGTCGGTTTTCATAAAGGAAATAGAGTTGCCATTTCCTTTTATAATGATGGACAAATTTCCGGTTTTAATTCCGGCGTGGATATTCGCGGAGAATGGCCCCGCGGTTCCGGCGAAAATTATATCGGAGATTGTATCCCATTAATTGGGGTTGAATTTGTTAATATGAACGGAGATACACTCCACTCTGTAACTATTTCACGTGGTCCGAGAAATGGGCAAGCGGCTGAAAAAAATCCTATCTATAATTATTTTTGGGGCTTTAACCCGATCCCCGGTTTTAATAACCCTGCTTATGAAAGTAAAGTCGCTCAAGAAGGGATAGCGATGAGCCATCTCCAGGGAACGTGGCCTCTCGGCGGCTGGCGCGATCACCCCGATTGGACTGACGCAAAAGGTAATTCAGAGTGGGATGGTTATTTCGGACGCGGACTAATTAATGCCGATCAAGAAAGCTACTATTGGGCAGATGACCAATGGGACGATCAATTTAATGGCGCTGATAATGTGGCAAATTTGAATGCAACTCTTTTCCAACCTGACTCTTCAGACGCAACCCGTCATGGTATGGGTTTGCAATTAGCTGTTCGCGGGTTTCAATGGGCTAGCTTCTTAGCCGAAAATACAATTTTTTGGTTGTATGATATTAAAAATGAAGGAACTTACAATTTCAAAAAAGCTGATTTTGGTACCGTCGTTGGTACCTTAGCCGGTGGCGACGGAGACAGCGGAGACGACTTAGGCTATTTTGATATTGATGCATGGATAACTTATTCATGGGATAATGACGGGGTCGGCAACCACGGTCAAAAAGTTGGTTATGTCGGCTACGCATTCCTCGAATCTCCTGGTAATCCTTTTGATGGTATTGATAATGATGACGATTCTCCTAATCCGCTTGCAAAAACGTTCATCAAGGCGGACTTTGATACCGCGGGTGTGATCTATAAAGCAGGAGATAATGTTGTTCTCATTGACCCTCTAACTTATGTAAGAAGTTTACATCCTGTAGTTAGCCCTGTTGACACCGTTTACTCTATGGGAACCCGGTTCATTATTACCGCCGGAGTATCAAAATTTCGGGAGGGACACATCGCATCATGGTCACAGGACAGGAAAATCGCGTACCCGGATCCCTCCGCTTATGATGGCATTGATAACGATCTCGATGGCTTAATTGATGAAAATGAATCAATTGATTTTTTAACAAGAAACGCAAAAGGTCTTTTAGGGTTACGCTATAAGGATTATAAAAATAACATTGCCGTTGATGATCCGTTGATTGATGAAAAAAGAGATAACCCGGCGGGGAATATGATCTCAAGTTACGTTCCTAATCCCGATGGAAATGTTGTTTTGAAATTGCACTATGCCGGTGACGAAGATGGTGATTGGGACCCTTCTGTTGATGACGTTGGTTCTGATGGCGTTGGAAAAGATGACGCAAATTATATTAGGCCCGATGCAGACGGTACGGAGGGAAATGGAATTCCAGACCAGGGTGAACCAAATTTTGGCAGAACTGACCCGCACGAATCTGATCAAATCGGGTTAACAAGTTTTAACTTCTTCAACCAGCAAGCATCCCCAGATTTAAGTGATGACCAAACCGTTTGGACGAGAATGTTCCCCGGCAGATTTGATGTCGTTCCTCCAACGCCGATGGATGGAGACTTTATTTATGCTTCAGGTTATTTCCCATTAAAAGCTAACCAAACCGAAAGATTCTCTGTCGCGCTTCTTTTCGGTGTTGATTATAGTGATATTACAAGAAGTAAAATTATTGTTCAACAAATTTATAACGCGGGATATAAATTTCCGCAACCTCCAAGAAAACCGAAAATTACGGTAACTCAGGAAGATGGAAATGCAGTTATTTATTGGGATGGAGAACCTGTAGAAAATTCTAAGGATTTTATTTCCAAGAAAAAGGATTTTCAAGGGTATAAAATTTATCGCGCAACCGATGCTGGATTTATAGATTCCCGCCAAATTACCAGCGCACTGGGAACGTTATCATTTGACAAACCGCTTGTACAATACGATCTGAAAGACAGTATTTTGGGATTCTTTTATCCCTCAGCCGCTCTCATGGAACAAGTTGGAGGTACAACTTACTACCTCGGAAGCAACACGGGTATCATTAATAGGTTTATAGATTCTACAGTAATGAAAGGACAAACCTATTATTACGCAGTTTGCGCTTATGACGCCGGTGATGCAAAGTTAGATATTTTCCCTTCGGAAAACTCTAAGTATATTGATAGAACTTCTTCCGGACAAATTGTTACCGATGACAATACCGGCTATATTACTCCTGGATTCCGCCCAACAGGATACGCACCTGCAAAACTTGGTTTGCTGCAAAAATCAGCAAACTTTAGAGGAACTGGAACTGTTCAGGTTGAGCTGATTGATGATCACGCGGTACATGCAAATAATCAATATCAAATTGCTTTTCAGGATACTGCCCTGCAAGGGTATACCTCAAATTGGTCATTAATAGATTTAGTAACTCCTGATACTGTGCAGATTCCGTCACTGAGCGCACAGTACATCGTTAAACCCGGTGAAATCATTACCGTACCGAAAGGAGTTGAAATTGTAGTTAACGGAGATAGTAGAACAACCGATACGACGATTTATGCCGGGACTATGGATACCTTAGTAAATAAAAGCACAAAGTTCAACGGCGAAACTAAAGTTGTACACGGCTTTAGACTTCAACTCTATAATGAAGACGTGATTAAAACCGATACTGCAAAATCGAGATTTGAAGGTATCACTTCATCGCCCCCGCCTCCTTATATTTTTAGAGTCTTCCCGCCTCCTTCGAGCAAACCCAGTTTAGAAGGAATTGCTATGCCGTACGATTATCAATTTGAATTTTCAAACGCTATAGTTGATACGTCAGTAGCAGATACGTTAGGGACCAATACCGCAGGAAATAGAGTAACGGCGAAAGAGGTTACTTTCAGGGTTAAAAATCTCACGACAGGCAACTATATAAACTTTGTCTATTTCAAGACCGGAACGGTAAGCACCAGCCATAATGTTATCTTTAAGGAAGAAATAGAAGGAACTCCCTACCGGACATTTAATGTGATTTTTCAATATGGTACAGCGAATGCGCCGATAGAATCCCAGGGATTCTTACGAATTTATACTACCAAACCTTTCAATAGAGTTGATCAAATAACCTTCTCAATTGATCCGGCAAGTATAAATAATGATCTCGCAAAAAGCGATCTCGATAAAATTAAAGTTGTTCCCAATCCTTACGTAGTAACTCACGTTGCTGAATCAAGGTTATCGAGTACGCAGACAAGCGGTAGAGGTGAAAGAGAAATCCGGTTTACAAGGATTCCTCCGGGTTCAAAAATCTCCATCTTTACCGTGCGTGGTGAATTAGTGAAAACATTAAATCACGATGATCTGTTTGTTGGCGATGTTTATTGGAATCTACGAACTGAGGAAAACCTTGACGTAGCGTTCGGCGTATATGTATTTGTAGTGGATGCGCCGGGTATCGGAACCAAAATTAGCAAATTTGCTCTCATTAAATAACGGAGTTTGAGAGATGAGAAAACTTTTTATAATAAATTTATTGATCTTTGTTACCGCATTTTCATTTGCACAAACGAAAGTTGGTTCAACTGCAGCACCATTCTTAAACATTGGAGTTGGTTCCCGACCGGTAGCAATGGGCGGCGCATTTTCTGCAACGGCAAATGATATTACTTCGCTCTATTGGAACCCTGCCGGTATCTCACGAATTGCAGGAAACGAAGCCTTCTTCGCTCATACAAAATGGTTTGCAGATATAACGTATAATTGGGCCGGAGCCTCATTAAATCTCGGAGATCTCGGTGCAGTTGGTTTAAGTTTAACTTATCTGGATTATGGAAAAATGGAAGTTACAACCATGCGTGAACCAGATGGAACAGGTGAGATGTTCTCGGCAAAAGATTATTCCCTTGCCGTAACTTACGCGTACAATTTAACCGATCGTTTTTCCATCGGCGGTAATCTTAAATACATTAATGAATCCATTTGGAATTCCTCAGCTTCTGCAGTTGCAGTTGATCTCGGAATTCTTTTTAATTCAGACCTTTATGGTTTAAGAATGGCTGCTACTATTACTAACTTCGGTACTGATATGCGTATGGATGGAAAAGACCTCTACGTGCTGCACGATATTAACTCTACTATTTATGGAAATAATGAGCAAATTCTTGCAACCTTAAAAACGGATGACTTTCCGCTTCCTTTAACATTTAGAGTTGGTGTTGCGATGGATGTACTTAGTACCGAAGAACACCGCTTTACCGTTGGTGTTGATGCTCTCCATCCGAATGACAACTCTGAAGCATTGAACGTTGGCGCAGAATATGTTTTTGAGAATATGATCGCCGTGCGCGGCGGATACAAATCATTATTCCTCACAAACTCCGAAGAAGGTTTAACACTTGGCGTTGGTTTAATGTACGAGTTCTTCCCCGGTCTCGGCGTATCTCTTGATTACGCCTACCAGGATTTCGGAATGTTAAAAAATACCCAGCACTTCTCAATGGGTATAAAGTTCTAAACGAACATTTCATTAAATTGAAAAAGGCATATCATTTTGGTATGCCTTTTTTGTTTTTAAAGTTAAAAAATCATGCACTGTTTTGCCTTTATAAACAAAATTTAATTAAATTTCTATTGATGAAAGGAAAATCTTTAGACATACAGCAAAACCAGTTGGAAAAACTGAAACAACTTTTTCCCGAAGCCATTACAGAGGGAAAAGTTGATTGGGAAAAACTTCAAGCGTCGTTGGGAAAGGAAAACATCGAATTCCAAAACGAACGTTATGTTTTGAATTGGGCTGGCAAGACCGACGCTTTTAAAATTTTACAACAATCAACCACAGCAACACTGAAACCTTGTCCAGGTGAAGGTATAAACGATGGCTTTCTCCCCTCTCCTTTTGGAGCGGGGTCGGGGGTGAGGTCCGAGAATGTTTTTATTGAAGGTGAAAACCTGGAAGTACTGAAAGTATTGCAGAAGTCCTACTACGGCAAAATAAAATGTATCATCATTGATCCCCCTTACAATACCGGTGGCGACAGTTTTATCTATCCCGATAAGTTTAGCGAAAAGAAAGAAGATTACCTTAAACGCATTGGCGAAAAAGACGAAGAAGGGTACTTAATGAAGGAAGGTTTCTTCCGCAAAAACAGCAAAGACAGCGGGCACTACCACAGCAACTGGTTAAGCATGATGTATCCCCGCCTCTTTCTTGCAAAAAATCTTTTACGTGACGACGGAGTTATTTTCGTTCATATTGACGATAACGAAGTACACAACCTTCGGTTAATAATGAATGAGATTTTAGGAGAAGAAAATTTATTAGCAGAATTAATTTGGGATTTAGGAACGGGTACAGCAGCTGGGCATTTTACAAGAGCACACGAATATGTTTTATGCTATGCAAAAGATAAAAATGATTTACAAAATTTTGTATACAGTGGTGAAGAAGATACTATTTCTGAGAGAGCAGTAAAAAAAGTATCTAAAGGAAACCCTGCAAGCATGATTTATTTCCCCGCAGGAATTGAATTTGAAGGAACTGAAGCAACTTTTAAGAATCAACTCGGGAAAAGCGAAGTAATTAAAATCATTGAAGGGGAAATGATTTTTAAAAACGGAAAATTGGAAAAGCCTGTTACTTTGGAAGCAGGATGGGCAATGAGAAATCAAATTTTATCCTGGCTTGAAGGAAAAGAGACTTTTGATAGCAAAGGACAAAAGGTTTTGAAATTCTTCTTTGATAAGAAAGGCGTACTTCAATATGAAAAACAAAGAGGATTTATAAATCCCCAATCGGTTTTAAGAAATATAGGCAGTACGAGAAAAGGTTCAATAGAAATAGAAGATCTTTTCGGTAAAAGTATAATGAGTTTTCCCAAACCAGTTCAATTGATTAAATATTTAATTAACATAGTAAGTGAAAAGAGTTCTATAATTATAGACTTTTTTGCCGGTTCAGCCACAACCGCCCAAGCCGTTTTAGAACTTAACAAAGAAGATGGCGGCAACAGATAATTTATTCTTGTGCAGTTACCGGAGAAATGCGATGAAGAAAGCGAAGCATACAAAGCAGGGTACAAAACTATTGCGGATATTTCAAAGGAAAGAATAAGAAGAGTAATAAGAAAATTGACCTCACCCCCAACCCCTCTCCAGATGGAGAGGGGAGATAAAAGCGGAAAATATTTTCATAATTTGTTTATGGATGCTTCTCCAACAATATTCGAAAACGCTCATCAATTACGATTGACTGATAAAACTGAAGCGGAAGAAAAACTTTGGCAGCTATTGCGAAATAGAAAAGTCGAAAATTGTAAATTCAGAAGACAGCACCCGTTGGGAAAATTTATCGCAGATTTTTATTGTCACGAAAATAAATTGGTCATCGAAGTTGACGGTGGTTACCATAATGAAAAGGAACAACAAGAACACGATGAGGCAAGGACGCAGGTTATAAATGAATTTGGCATATCAGTCATGCGTTTTACCAATGACGAGGTTTTGAATAATATCAAATCTGTAATAGAAAAAATTACAAACGCGCTTAAAAACTACAACAGTGCAAATAATTTAAAATCTCCCTCTCCATTTCAAACTCCCTCCCCATTTCAAACTCCCTCCCCATTTCAAACTCCCTCCCCATTTCAATCTCCCTCTCCATTTCAATCTCCCTCTCCATTTCAATCTCCCTCTCCATTTGGAGAGGGCCGGGGTGAGGTCGGTTTTAAGGTATTCAAACTCTCCTCTTCTAATTTCAAAATATGGAGGGGCAGTGAAATAACGGAAGATAATTTAGAAACACAGTTGGACGCATTTACAAACCCGGTAAGAGAAGGAAGCGAAAAAGAAAACATGCTGTACGAGCTTATGCTAAAATCATGTTATTATGCGCTAAGTACTAAAGTCGAGGAAAAAGAAAAATATTATTCCATCAATGACGGAGAACTCATTATTGCTTTGGAAGAAATAAATAAAGATATAATTGAAGGCATCATAGCAGCAAAACCCAAGAAAGTCATCACGTTAGATTCCTCATTTAGCGGCAACAAAGCAGATGAACTGAAGACAAACACCGTATTGCAAATGCGGGATGCGGAAATTGATTTTAGGACGATTTAGGAATGTCTTTCTAATAAAAACCTATAAACCTTATTACCTTAGTAACTATGATAACAATATTAAAACTAAACCTTATTACTTTATTACAATGAAAATAGAATACAACAATCTTTATACCCACTTTGTCCTGATAACTCAGAACCGATTACCATTAATCTCAGAAAAGGATAGGATAAGAATAGAGAAATACATAACCGGTATAGTAAATAATACAGCTTCAAAATTATATGCAATTTATGCCAATCCCGATCATGTTCACTTTCTTGTCTCACGGTCGCCTAAAATACCAGAAGAAGCTTTAGCGACAAAAATTGCTGAAAGTTCCGAACACTTCATTAATGAAAACAAACTAAGTAGTGGAATTTTTGCCTGGCAGAATTCGGCTTCGGCTTTTTCTGTTTCCAAATCCGATGTTGATAAAGTTTGTAAATACATCATGAGCCAACCAGAACATCATAAAAAAGTAAGTTTCCAAAATGAATATGATGACTTCATTAAATTCTATCAGAAGACATTAAAATGGGAAATAAGCTAATAAGGTTGATTACTGTGGAAATTATTGAATTACTAAGGTAATAAGGTTTTATATGTATAAAAGCAGGAACTTGTGATATAAATGAAACTCCACTTTGATAGCAAACAACAATTCCAGTTAGAAGCGGTTAAAGCAATCACTGATATTTTTGAAGGACAATCTTTAAGCAGCGGTGACTTTGAATTTTCAATCACACAACCCGGCGCGTTACTTACAGAAAACGGATTCGGCAACAAGATTGACTTTTCCCACCTTGACCAATTGACAGAAAATATTCAGCGTGTTCAAAAAAATAACGGCTTGAAAATTTCAACTAAAGATGAAATAATAAACAACGGCTGGAATTTTTCTATCGAAATGGAAACAGGCACAGGAAAAACGTATGTCTATCTCCGCACCATTTATGAACTGAATAAACTTTACGGCTTCAAAAAATTTGTAATTGTTGTTCCTTCGGTTGCCATTCGTGAAGGCGTAATGAAAAATCTTGAAATAACGGAAGAACATTTTCAAAATCTTTACGACAAAGTTCCGGTTACCGCTAATGTTTATGCCAGTAAAAAAGTTTCTAACCTAAGAGGCTTTGCCTCCGCAAATACTATTCAGATATTAGTCATCAATATTGATTCCTTCGCAAAAGATGAAAATATAATCAACAAGCCGAACGATAAACTCACCGGCAAAAAACCTGTTGAGTTTATTCAAAGCTGCAAGCCTATTGTAATTGTGGACGAACCGCAGAATATGGAAACGGAAATCCGCAAACGTGCAATTGAAAATTTAAGTCCGCTTTGCACGCTTCGCTATTCTGCAACACACACGAACCTTTACAACCTGATGTATTCGCTCAATCCGGTTAAAGCCTATGATTTGGGTTTAGTGAAACAGATAGAGGTTGATTCTGTTGTAAGTGAAAATGATTTTAACTCTCCTTTTCTTCAATTAGAAAATATCACCCGTACCGGAAATACGATTAAAGCAAAAGTAAAAATTGATGTGACCGCAAAAGATGGAATAAAAAGAAAATCGGTTACGGCAAGCGGAAAAAATCTTGATTTGTTCAGACTTTCAAATAGTAATGAAAGATATGATGGACTAAAAATTTATGAAATAGATTTTGGCAATGAGCAAATTGAACTTACCAATGGTATCGTTTTGAAAAAGGGTGAGACGCAAGGGGGAATGAACGATGAAGTTATGCGTTTTATGATTGTTAAAACCGTCGAAGAACATCTCAAAAAAGAAAAGCATTATTTAGAAAAAGGAATAAAAGTTCTTTCGCTTTTCTTTATTGACAAAGTTAAAAACTATCGCGAATATGATTCCACCGGAAACCCGGTTAAAGGAAAGTTTGCCCTCTGGTTTGAAGAAATTTATCAAAAAGAAATTTCTAAACCTCTTTATAAAAACTTAGCCCCTTATCCGGTTGCCGATATTCATAACGGTTATTTTTCGCAAGACAATAAAGGCAGAGTAAAAGATACAGGAGGCGAAACACAATTAGATGATGATACCTACAAGTTGATAATGCAGGATAAAGAAAAACTGCTCGATGTTAATGTCCCTCTTCGCTTTATATTCAGCCATTCGGCTTTGCGCGAAGGCTGGGACAATCCCAATGTGTTTCAGATTTGTACTTTAAATGAAACAAAATCCGAAATAAAAAAACGTCAGGAAATTGGCAGAGGGCTGCGGTTGTCTGTTAATCAGGACGGGCAAAGAATTTTCGACCCCAACATAAATAAATTGACGGTTGTTGCAAATGAACGGTATGAAGATTTTGCAAAAGCATTACAGAAAGAAATTCAGGAAGATTGCGGTGTTGACTTTTCGGGCAGAACAAAAAACAAAAACGACAAGAAGAAAGTAAACTATAGAAAAGGATTTGAAGCCGACCCTAAGTTTTTACAGATTTGGGAAAAGATACGGTTTCATACAAAATACAGCGTTCATTACGATACCGATAAACTTATAACGCTTGCTGCTAATGCGGTGAGTAAAATGGACGAAACAAAAAAACCAACGATCAGATCAATTAAGAAAAAAGTTTTAATTACTGATCAAGGGGTGGGGGGGCAGTTAATTAGCGACAGTGCAAATGATGATTACGGTATTCCATTTGAGATTCCCGATATGCTGGCTTACATACAAAGTAAAACAGAATTAACTCGAAACACCATTTTAGAAATATTGAAAGATTCAAAACGGTTAAAAGAGTTATTGCTTAATCCGCAGTTGTTTATGGATAATGCTGTTGCGGTAATCAAAGACGAATTACATCAGTTAATGATTGACGGAATTAAATATGAAAAAATCGGTAACAA
>Ga0210009_1001905_pt1 | contig 16391 bp, 10 predicted proteins | sample CryGeyCG2114_065_FD_185457 | JGI IMG/M metagenome (GOLD analysis project Ga0210009, IMG submission 185457) | Groundwater microbial communities from aquifer - Crystal Geyser CG12_big_fil_rev_8/21/14_0.65 (SPAdes) (version 2) | ecosystem: Environmental > Aquatic > Deep subsurface > Groundwater ... | reverse complement strand
TTCAAAAAATGAAGCAAACTGCTGAAGAGTACCTGGGTGAAAAAGTGACCGACGCCGTGGTTACCGTCCCTGCATATTTCAACGACGCACAGCGTCAAGCCACAAAAGATGCGGGTGAAATTGCCGGTTTGAATGTGTTACGAATTATCAATGAACCAACCGCCGCTTCTCTGGCATATGGCCTTGACCGGAAAAAAGATGAGACTGTTGCGGTGTTCGATCTTGGTGGTGGAACGTTTGATATTTCGGTCCTGGAAATTGGTGACGGCGTCTTTGAGGTAAAATCCACCAATGGTGACACACACCTCGGTGGAGACGATTTCGATCAGAAATTGAGTGATTGGATGGTTACGGAATTCAAGAAATCAGAAGGCATTGATCTTCGTAAAGATGCAATGGCTATGCAGCGATTGAAAGAAGCTGCTGAAAAAGCCAAAATTGAACTTTCGTCTTCAGCCAGCACCGATATTAACCTGCCGTATATCACCGCAGATAACACCGGACCGAAACATTTAGCGCTGAAACTTTCCAGGGCCACTTTCGAAAATCTCTGTCATGATCTTTTCGAGAGACTGAAAGCGCCCTGTAATTCAGCGATTAAGGATGCCGGTCTGAAAGTCGACCAGATTGAGGAAGTAATCCTGGTGGGTGGTTCAAGCCGCATTCCCAAAGTTCAGGAAATTGTTAAGGAAATTTTCAAAAAAGAACCTAACCGCAGTGTCAATCCTGATGAAGTTGTTGCCATGGGCGCGGCCATCCAGGCTGGCGTTTTATCTGGTACGGTCTCAGATGTTCTATTGTTGGATGTCACGCCCCTGTCATTGGGTATTGAAACTTTGGGCGGTGTGATGACCAAGTTAATTGATCGCAACACCACAATTCCCACCAAGAAGAGTGAGGTCTTCAGTACCGCTGCAGACAATCAGACACAGGTTGAAATTCATGTTCTCCAGGGAGAGCGGGATATGGCCGTTCATAATCGGACATTGGGACGATTTATCCTTGACGGAATTCCACCTGCGTTGCGTGGTATGCCGCAAGTTGAAGTCGCCTTCGACATTGATGCAAATGGCATTCTCAATGTTTCTGCGAAAGATAAGGCAACGAACAAAGAACAAAGCATTCGCATCGAGGCTTCAAGCGGCTTGACCGATGAAGAAAAAGAAAAAATGGTGAAAGATGCGGAATTGCACGCTGAAGAGGACAAACTGGAAAAAGAGTTGGTTAATACCAAGAATCAGGCTGACTCACTGGCCTACCAGACTGAGAAAAATCTTAAAGAATATGGGGACAAAGTTGATGCTGCCCTCAAATCTGAGATTGAAGAGAAGGTGAAAGCCTTGAAACAAACCGTCACTGGAACTGATAAGAACGCTATTGAAAAGGCAGTGAACGAGTTGAATGAAAGCTGGAATAAAGCGTCCAGTGCCATGTATGAAGCAGCCAAGGCAGCAAACCCTCAACCGCAGGCGGAATCTACTGAATCACATGCCCCGGAAAATGGAAAAACTAAGGGAGATGGGGAAGTAGAAGAAGCGGATTTTGAGGTCGTAGATGAAAGTGATAAGAAGAACTAAGTAATAATAAACCGGATTTTTTTCAGAAGGGGCAGCATGAGCTGTCCCTTCTCATTATTTGGCGAAATTTTGAGGTAGGTATAGAATTGGCTGGGGTACACACCTAAATTTAGACCTATTATGACAGACAAAGTCCATAAAGAGCTCGATTTTTTTAAATTGGTAAGGCGGAGCCTGATAGCCGGGTTATTTCTGGTTATTGCGTTTATGACCACCATTTTATTTTTTACAGATCGCCTCTCTGATTTGATTGTAGGCGGAGCAAACCAATTCCTAGAATCAAAACTACATCTCTACATATCCGGAGAAATAGAAGGGTCCTTATTTAAGGACGGGTTGAAGATAGCGAATTTTAAACTGTCAGAAATTGGATCCGACAATCTCTTAATATCAGCTGATGAGTTCAATGTCGGTCTGCATTGGTCTTCAGTTTTCAAGCAGAATGTAATTCTCTCTCATGTAAAGATGAATCAGGCAATCATTGATTCAAATCTCTGGAAATGGCGTGCACCTGTTGGCGAGAGCAAAACCAAAATCAATCTAATTTTTCACACACTTTCGCTGAACAACATGACAGTCTTTTTACCATCAGGCACTAAATCAGACAGCATTTTAGTTGAACTTTATCGTGGAAGCGGATGGCTGTTGGATGGCATCGCATATTTTAAAACTGATTCCGGAATCGTACAAATCGGGTGGCCACTGAATCAAAAAGTACAGTTCTCCGGCGGTGCAAGCTTTGATGCGGCGTCATCCGGCCAGTTAATCGATTTCGGAGTTCAAATTGCAGCCGGATCCGCGCTAATTGTCGCAGATTGGCAAGGAGATTCGCTGACCAGTAACGTGCAGATTCCCAAATTTGACCTCAACCAGATCATCAACAAGGATTCCACGAGATGGCCTGTTCAACAATTCACACTATCCGATATTGACATTGATCTATCACGCAAAGCTCAATTCTGGACCGGTGATGGTGTGGGAAATATTTCTATCAATCAGCACGAATCAAAATTTGACAACGCCCATTTGACATGGGATAGTACTGGGTTCACTGGCAATGCAAAAATGACTGACAGCAAGGAAACCGTCCAACTTTCAGGGCGAATCCATCCCAACGGCGGCTTGGAAATCTCTGGCGATGTCGCAAACCTTGACCTATCACAAGACTTTAAAAAAATACCCGCCAGGGACATAACCGGAAAATTCAATGTAGCAGGAAACAAAAAATCGCAACATTCCACCATTCATCTGACTCATTTTTCCATCGGATCCTATCAATTCGATGAGTTAAAACTCAGAGTTACACGCGATGGTGGCAATCACTTCACAATTGATACGCTCAACATGTTTGTGGAAGGTTCTCAAGTCGCCCTTTTTGGGGCGATTTCTCCCGATGGTCTGTCTTTGAAAGGGACCGTGAATCTGGATGACATTTCAAAATGGGTAAATGTGACCGGTTCGTCGGTTTTACAAGGATCAGCCGATATTGATCTGACTATCCTGGGGACACTTGAGAGTCCCGAAATTGAAGGCACCTTCATGCAAAATGATTTGGGACTATCTAAAAGACTTACAGCAACCGGAGTCGGTAAATTTAATGTCCAGAAGAAGAATAATCGTTGGGAAGGCGATTTGGTAGTGCAAGCGGAACAGGGGACTGTCCTCGGAGATTCACTTTCGAGTTTAATGCTGTCAGCAGACCTGACGGGGGACAAAATTACCTTGAGAAATTTGAATATCCGCAGTGACCGCTACATTCTGACTGGCGACGGATTCATTTCAAAAGACAGTATCCGATTGAATCGGTTGAATCTCATGTTTAACAAATTGTCCCTGGCACTGGCAGAACCACTGATGGCCTATCGTGAAAATGCATCCGATACAACCTGGGCAATACCCCGGAGCGTCATTAGTATAAATCGTGGCGGTTTGGCTTTGCAGGGGCAGATTTCAAAATCAGGCATCCTGGATCTGGATGTTGATGGCGAACTCATTTCAGTATCCTTGTTGGCAGGTGTGCTGAATCTGGATTTTCCCCTCAGTGGTGACATCAGTGGTCAACTGACGGTCACTGATAAATATTCGAATCCCACAATTACGGCAAACCTGGAATGGAATAAGCCGGTATTTAGCCAATTGACCGCGGACAATTTGACGGTTGATGGTGTCCTGAATAACCACCAACTTCAGATCACTCAGGCTGAAATGACATTAAATAACAGCAAAGCGTTTTTAAGCGGGATCATTCCGGTCGGTTTTACGAAACAACAATGGGAACTGGCGCGATTCCAACCACAACTATTTACCATCAAATTGACCAATTATCAGATGAAAGATTTGCTGATTACAAAATTTCACCAAACACCAATTGGGGGGGTCGTATCAGGTTCGATGAATATCCGGGGGACAGCTAAAGAAACCATCCTGGATGGGGATTTATCAGTCAAAGAGGGACATTTTGGGAAAATTGAATTCAACCAGGGTCTGGCCATTCTGAATTACCAGAAGGGTATCATCAGTTTTGATACGATGGGTGTGATAACGAACTGGGGTGTTGCCAGTGGTTCCGGATACCTATCCGCATTTTTTGATCTCAGACCGGATATTCGGACACCAAGTGTTGAAAATCCCATGGATATGACATTTAAGGGTAACTTTTCACAGTTGAAATTCCTCTCTGAATACATTGGTGGTCTGGATGACATTTCCGGTGAATTCACAGGGGATATGCATTTATATGGTACGTATCGGAATCCCATACGCGATATGAAATTGCGTGGTCATCACGCCATTGTGACGATGGCTTTTTTGGATAATAAAATCACTGACATCCATACAGAAATCACCATGCAGAATAACATTATGACAGTGAATCATTTCACGGGGAAAATGCGGTATAATGAAAGAACGGTTTTACAGCGAGGAGGCTTTGTACCAACCGTTACTAAACTTTTTGGCACATTGGTGGGTATCCAAAATGAGAATCAGTACAAGGGTGACATCCAAATCACCGGCATCGGCGATTTTACCAGCTTTTTCCATCCCAGGTTCAATATTCGACTCACGGGAGACGAAATTTACTACCGAAATATTGCCGGCGGTGTCGAAGCAATTTCTGACATGAATATGACGATCGAAGGGCAGGATACACTTCGCATCAATGCGGAAATGCCGGTTGTGAACGCCATTTATTATGCGGATTTTTCCTCACGACAGACCTACGATGTTAAGACGGTACCGGTTACACAGACCGCCCGCAAACCTCCCCGCTATAATTTGCATACTACCTTTGACAGCAATCTCCGGATCGACAATAATTACATGTCCAGCGAATTCGATGGTGATCTGTATTTACTTGATTATGGCGACGGACACCTACGTTTTAGCGGTACTTTGGATGCCATTGAGGGGGGGAAATTTTATTACTTAGGGAATATCCTGACAATCACTCATGGTACTTTGTCATTTGATCCGGTTGAATTTAATCCAACAATGAGTTTTACAGTGAAAACGACGATAGATGGTAAAGAGGAATTGTTGATGCTCACTGGCGATTTGAAGGAACCACAACTAAGCCTTGATCCGGAATCAACCACCAACCTGACCATGGATGACATTTTGACCTATCTGACTTTGAATCAGAAAATTAGTGGTGGACTTACTTTGGAAGCGAATAGTTTCAGGGATCCGGTGAGTTCATACGTGGGGATTCTCGCTACCAAGGAACTTGAAAAATTGGGTGGACAGGTTTTCGGGCTGGATATTGTTGATCTAAAGAGTGGTCTGTCATTGAGCGATACAACGAGGATTTTGCTGGGTCAGCGCATTTCCAGAAATTTGAAAATGACCTATGAAACCGATTTTTTACTTCTCCAACCGAATCCGGATTATCAGTTTGGAATGGAGTATCGTGTGAACAAGAATTTGTCAATTATCGGGAAAGTTGATCAGGACGGATTGGTTGATTTGAGGAGTCGCCTACGCTACAATTATTAATCACGCGCGGGATGCTTATCCCGATCATTCTTCTCTCCATGATTACTGCCACATTAGGCCAGGCTGCACCGAGTGTTGTTTTTGATGGTGCTGAAATTGGCTCGATAAAATTTACCGGTAATGAAGCTATCAGCAATTCTGATCTGAAGGATCTGCTGACAATACACGCCCGTATTCTTTGGGGTATTCGCGCAGGCTCCCCTTACAATTTCAGGCAGGTAAACCGGGAGAAGGCAATTCTCGCAAATTACTACCGTCAGTTTGGATTCCTGGATGCCGTCGTGAATGACACCCTCACCGCGCTGGAAAAAAATCGGATTAAAGTTGAATTTCGCATCACAGAGGGCAAACAATACTATCTGAAAGGGTTTAATCTGAGGGGGAATAAAGTCATTCCAACTGCCGATTATATCCGTGAGTTAAAACTTCGACCCGGCATTCCATTCAGCCGTTATGAAATTCAAAACGGACTGCAACGCCTGGTTCGGCGGTATGAGACAATCGGGTATCCTGGTGTATTTATTCAGGGTAGTGTAGCAGTGAGTGATTCCGTTGAATTGTTCATAAAGATATTTGAGGGTGATTTCACGCGAATTGGTCGTGTTGTGATTGGAGAAGCACCCGGTGTCGAGCAATCAATCATAAAACGAGAGGTTGTCATTGGCAACGGTGACATGTACAACATTGATTTGATTGAGGAGTCACAGCGGAGATTATTTGAAACAGGACTTTTTAATGGCGTGAACATTACCTCATCAGATCTGGATACGGTGGCTGACATCGTCAATCTCAATATTGATTTGATTATGAGTAAATTCAGGTCAGTTGATTTTGACTTTGGATTGAAGCAGGAAGCACTCAAGGAATATGCAGATCCACTGTTGAATTTGAATGTTGAAGGAGGTTGGCGGCATAAGAATATTGATCAGGCGGGACGCAAGCTCCAGGTAAGCTTGTCTGCAAGTACTCGGTTTCCTGAAATTTACCTCCCCCAAAAATTCAGAGGTGACATTATATTCACCGAACCCTGGTTGCTAAAATTTCGGACACCTACCTCAGTAAACCCTTTTTTCGAATATCAGGATTGGTCTGGAATCTATGGTGCTGGTTCATTTCACCGAAAGTATGGTCTGCAGATCACCTCGCTTTATCGTTGGTTTCGTACGGTACAAGCCCGGGGGCAGCTTGAGTGGAGCAAGGTTCAGACTCAGGGCATTTCCAATGAGGAAGATAAGCCAATAGAACAGCGCATTTACAGTCTGATCCTTCGTCTGGACAGGAAGAACAATTTTTTTACGCCTTCTGAAGGATACCTTTTTGAAATCAAGCCCAAACTCATGGGTGCATTTCTCGGTGGAACTCACCATTTCGTCCAATTGGAGACATCCTATAGCCGGTACCATCGACTATTTGGTCGCGTCGTTGGTGCTGCAAGAGTCGTCACCGGAATCACTCGGGTCCTGCCCCAGGATACCAGTGGTGTGGTCCCCATCAATCATCGCTTCTATCTGGGTGGAAATAGTTCAGTTCGTGGTTACCAAAATCAGCAATTAGGTCCACTCAGCCTTGTAGAGGGAAATATCGTTCCACTGGGTGGAAATTTTGAAGTATATGGAAATTTTGAAATACGATTCCCCATTGTCTGGATCATTGGTGGAGAGGTATTTTTTGATTGGGGTAATCTTTGGACCGATCCAAAGTTCGCAAACATCGGCGACATTAAGCTGGCGACGGGTTTTGGCATCACCTTCGCCACACCCATCGGTCCGGCCAGAATAGATTTTGGCAAGCCATTGAATGATCCATCTTACGGAACGGGCTGGAATATTCACGTTGCGATCTCACACGCGTTCTGATAGCTGATTGAGCAGATCGTCCCGAATAGCAGAAAGTAAGATTATTACTTTCCAATGATAATGGATACAGAATCGCATTTGATATACTTGGGGGATGAAAAAACGGCCATAAACAGCGCCATATTCCGAGTGCTGTAGAGGGCATTAAAAATTGAATTTGAGAAGCAGTGAGGTTGAATTTAATCGGTACTATTTTTATGGGAACCTCAGACGGCGATTACCAGTACAAAGCGTAAATCAGTGAAGAAGTTCGTTGATAATGGTTGTCAAGCTGCGGTGCGAAATCAATATTTCGCGGATTCACAGGATAACGACCACTGATCGAATAGGAGAAAAGGGAATCATGTTGAAAAAAAGTTTAATGTTGATGTTAGGCGCGCTTTTATTAGTCGGATGCGGCCGGAAATCCTATACTGAGTTAATCACCGCTGGTGATGAATTCATGAATAACAATGATACCCGTCAGGCTTTAGAAGCCTATCGTGAAGCATTGAGTGCGGCAGATCAGCCTGATCAGAAAATTGAGGTCGCCACGAAATTAGGCGACATTTTTACCCAACAACTTCCGAACCAGGACAGTGCGGGTGTTTATTATGCAGTCGTTTTGGATTACCCCGATGAACTGAATTCCGAGTCCTTACGGAATTTTACCAAGAAAATCTATGAAGCCGGTAATTACGGTGCCGCGGTACGTGGTTATTCCCTGTGGCTCGAGAGATATTCGGAAGATCCGTTAGCTCCGAGTATGACTTATGATTTAGCGGAACTCTACCACAAGCATATCCGTGATCTGATTCGTGCTGTGGAACTGTATGACGCCGTCGCTCAGAAGTACGGCACCTCCAGTTTTGCACCCAAAGCATTATTCTCGGAAGGCTACGTCTACGCCAATGAGTTGAAGAATTTTGACAAAGCACGTTCAATTTACCAGACCTTCCTCACGGCATATCCGGAACACGAGATGGTGCCGTCTGTCGAATTTGAATTGAAATATTTGGGAAAAACAATTGAAGAAATCCCGGAATTAAAACACTTGATGAGTGGAAAGACGGCTGAGACTCAGGTAGCTGGTACCGGCAAAAAGTAGACATTAATTCAATTAAAGATAGGGCACTGAATCGTTTATGGTTTTTGATCTTGCACAAATAAATGAAGAAATACAGCGGAAAAGTCAATTTGTAGAATTAATTGAATCCGAAATAAGCAAAGTAATCGTTGGTCAGAAATATCTGATTCGGAGATTGCTGGTAGGCTTGTTGGCCAATGGGCATATTCTCCTGGAAGGCGTTCCGGGACTAGCCAAAACACTTGCCGTTCGTTCACTTGCCACACTCATCAAGACCAACTTTCAGCGTATACAATTTACGCCCGATCTGCTTCCGGCTGATCTGCTGGGCACCTTGATTTATAACCAGAAAACGGGTGATTTCCTGATAAAGAAGGGACCACTTTTCAGTAATATCATTTTAGCTGATGAAATCAACCGTGCACCGGCGAAAGTTCAGGCAGCCTTATTGGAAGCCATGCAGGAGCGTCAGATCACCATCGGCGAAGAATCCTTCAAATTAAATGACCCCTTTCTAGTTTTGGCTACACAGAATCCAATTGAACAAGAGGGCACCTATCCGCTTCCGGAAGCTCAAGTTGATCGTTTTATGCTCAAGGTGAAAATCAACTATCCCAATGAAGCAGATGAACTTGAAATCATCAAACGCATGGCGCATCCGAAACCGCTTGTAGAATTGCATCCCGTCATCACGCCCGAACAGATTCTCGAAGCCCGTGAAGTGGTTGATCATATCTATATGGATGAAAAAATTGAACGGTATATCGTGTCGCTGGTTTTTGCCACACGGACTCCTGGGAAATATGGATTGGGTGAATTGACTGATCTGATCCAATTCGGCGCTTCACCCCGCGCCTCCATCAATTTGGCACTCGCCGCAAAGGCACACGCGTTCATCAACCATCGGGGTTATGTCACGCCGGACGATATTCGCGCAATCGGCATGGATATTTTGCGTCATCGGGTACTCGTGACCTATGAAGCCGAGGCTGAGAACATGACCAGCGAAGATATTGTAACACGCGTGTTCGAAACGATTGAGGTTCCGTAACCAGATTCATTTTTCTGATAATTTTGCACCGGGTATCCTAAAATAAAAAGTGAAGCACATTAGCGATTTGACACGCCATTTAGCATGATCCCAAAAGAAATTCTGAAAAAAATCCGCCGACTTGAGTTTTCAACCCGGCATCTGGTCAATGAAGTTTTCGGCGGAGAATATCATTCGGTTTTCAAAGGACGCGGAATGGAGTTCGCCGAAGTCCGGGAATACCTGCCCGGCGATGACATTCGGTCGATTGACTGGAATGTCACTGCCCGTACCGGTAAGCCGCATGTGAAACTGTTTGATGAAGAGCGAGAACTTACGGTCATGTTGCTCGTGGATGCATCGGCATCGGGAGCGTTTGGGAGTCGTGATCGGATGAAGCGCGAAGTGGCAGCCGAGCTCTCCGCCGTTCTGGCATTTTCAGCGATCAATAACAATGATAAAGTGGGTGCTATCATCTTCACCGACACGGTGGAAAAATACCTTCCGCCACGCAAAGGTCGTCATCATGTCCTGCACGTGATACGCGAATTATTATACCACGAACCCCGGAGCAAGGGAACGAACATTGGCGCTGCGGTTGAATTCATGTCAAGTGTGATGCGACATCGGGCGGTTGTTTTCCTGATTTCCGATTTTTTATCAACCGGATTTGAAACGCCTATCCGGATCGCAGCCCGGCGTCATGATTTTATCACCATCCGGCTGTTCGATCCACTGGAGCAAACCTTACCAAATGCCGGGTTGATTCAAATTCACGATGCGGAAACAGGGGACATTGCCCTGATTGACACCAGCAATGAGCGCTTTCGAAAAAGTTATTTTGATCGCAATCACCAGCGTGTGTCATCGTTGGAAAACTATTTCCGCAGCAACAAGTTGGACTATCTCGCCTTGAATACCACCGTGTCGTATGTGGAGCCATTGGAGAAGTTTTTTAAAGCACGGGCCAAGCGGGTTCGCTAGAGTCGTCCTGAAAGAAAAATGAAATGGTCTTGAGTTCGGTTCAAAATATTTTCAATATTCTGGTGGGAAAGCGTGAAAACAAACGCTTGTCAAGACTGTTGCTTCTAATAACCTGGCTAATAGCGTTTGGACTGCAGGCTCAAGAAATTCACTCCACTGTCACCCTGGATACGACCGATGGGACACTGGGCGATGTGTTTCATGTTAGCTGGGTGGTTGATCATCCGGCAGATGCAGCGCTTGAATTCCCCTTGTTGGATACCCAGGTCGCCACTTTTGAAGTCTTGGAACAAGGCAACGCCGCTCCAAGACCAACTGCCAGCGTCAAACAGTTTACGGTGGCTGTGTATGATTCTGTGGGTCCCCACGATTTCCCGAATCAAACTGGTTTTGTTATCACGGGTGACGACACCCTCAAGATCAATTTACCTGGTTTCAGAATCAATATTCATTCTGTCCTGACAGGTCAGGATTCCACCTTTCGTTCCATCAAACCCCTGCATGATGTGCGTTTACCGTTCAACTGGTGGATTTTATTCTGGATTTTTTTGGTGACGATCCTGGGTTACCTGGCTTATCGTTTCTTACCCAAACCCGGGCATCGCCAACATCAGAAAAAAACGAAAATCGTGATTACCCCACCCGAAGATGCTCATCTGGTTGCTCTGCGTGAGTTGAACGCATTGGGAGAAACCGATTTTCTGATCAAAGGTGAATTCAAATTATTTTACTCGGTACTGACCACGATTATTCGGCGTTATTTTGAGCATCGCTTTTTAATAGATGCACTGGAAATGACCACCTCTGAAGTTTTACAAGCTTTAGAATCGGGTGTGATGGATTCCGACGAGACGCGAGCGACAAAAATTATTTTAGAAAAAGGGGATTTGGTCAAGTTCGCAAAGTATATCCCTGAGGTCCGTGATGCAGAAGCATCCCTTGTGAATGCGATCAATATCGTTGAAGCAACCAAGGTGCTACACACAACGAGCAACCCCAAATCCGACAAAAAACCACCCATCAATGTGGAGGATAAACATGATTGAAGTTCAAAATGTTAGTAAATCCTACGGTCCGGTGCATGCTGTAAAGGATGTCTCCTTTTCCGTTCAAAAAGGTGAGATACTGGGTTTCCTGGGTCCCAATGGCGCTGGAAAAACAACCACCATGCGGATTCTCGCCTGTTTCATGCCAGCCACCAGTGGAACTGCAAAAGTTGCGGGATACGATGTTTTTGACCAGGCGATGGATGTCAAGAAACGCATCGGCTACCTGCCTGAAAATCCACCTCTATACATGGAACAGACGGTTCGTGATTACCTGCGGTTCGTCGCCGGTATCAAGGGGATTAGCGCCAATTTGGTTCAACAGAAAATTGACCGCGCATTGGAATTAACATCAACAACGGAAGTCAGTCAGCGCATTATTGGGAAGTTATCAAAGGGATTTCGTCAGCGTATCGGTTTGGCTCAAGCGCTGATTCATGAACCTGAAATTCTGATTTTGGACGAACCAACGGTAGGATTGGATCCGGCTCAGATTATTGAGGTCCGGGAGCTGATTAAGAACCTGGCTGGCGATCACACCATCATCCTTTCCACCCATATCCTGCCGGAGGTTGAACAGACATGTGACCGGGTTGTCATTATCAACAAAGGCCAGGTCGTGGCAGAAGACACGACAGCCGGATTAACCCATAAACTGCAGGGCGTTTCGTCCGTCCGAATCGAAGCCGTCGGTGATCCGGAGGCCATTAAGGTCGTGCTGGGTTCGATTCAGGGGGTTGCCAAAGTAACCCATACTGCCGGCGCTTACATGGTGGAATCCATGGCTGAAAAGGACGTGCGGGGCGAGCTTGCCAGGGCGATGGTGAAAAATGATTTCACCTTGCTGAGCTTGCAATCAGTGGGCATGAATTTGGAAGAAATCTTCCTTCAGTTGGTGAAAACTGAGAATGGTGATGGGAGAATCGAAGCATGAGAAATTTTGTTACAATATTTCGTCGTGAATTAAACGCCTATTTTGTGTCGCCAATGGCGTATGTGGTGATGGTATTCTTTTTCGCACTGGCATCCGTATTCTTCTACCTGTTTTTAGCGTCATTTCTGCAAAATCAACAGATGATACAAATGCAAGCGCAACAGAGCGGCCGGTTTCAGCCGGTGAATGTCAATTTGATGTTGATTCGCGGGTTGCTGATGAACTTGTCAGTCATATCGCTTTTTATGATTCCCATGATCACCATGCGTTCCTTTTCTGAGGATAGACGCAACGGGACGATGGAGCTTTTACTGACCTCACCCCTCACAAACTGGCAGATCATTCTGGGGAAATATTTTGCGGCACTAACGCTTTACGCCGCTATGATTGGCACAACCCTGGTCTACATGGTGATCCTGTTCGTTTACGGTGATCCTGAATTATTGCCGATTATCAGCGGCTATTTAGGACTATTCCTGTTTGGGGCGGCACTGGTGGCCATTGGCATATTCGTCAGCAGCCTGACTGAGAATCAGCTGGTCGCCGCGTTGGTGACATTTGTGGTAATGTTGCTGCTCTGGTTGGTTGGTGCTCTGGGGACCTTTAACAGTACGAACTGGACGCAACAGGTGCTTCAATATCTCTCGACGATTGAACATCTGGATGATTTCGTCAAGGGCGTATTCGATACGCGCCATCTGGTCTATTATGTCACGCTAGCCTTTTTTGGGCTATTCCTGACCTATCAATCTGTTGAATCAACGCGGTGGAGGGGCTAATCATGCAGAAATTATGGAAAAATCTTCTGTGGATCGGCATGATCGGAATGATTGCTGGTTTGGTTTTATATAGTGTTGCCGGCATTTGGAAATGGTACGCTACCACGATCGAAATTGTAGGCCTGGCTCTGGTGTTTGGTACAATCTTCGTGAATTTCAAAGCGGTTTTGCAGACATTGGGGCGGCGCTCCACCAAGTATGGGATTAGTATGGTATTGGGTGGCCTATTCGTTCTGGGCATTCTGGCCGCCGTCAATTTCTTTTTCTTCAGGAATAATTATCGATCGGACTGGACCAATCAGAACTCGTTTTCTCTGTCGGACCAGACAACTAAGATTTTGAAGAGTCTCGATAAAGAGGTTCAGGTGAAGGCATTTTGGAACGACAATGACAATGCCAAAACACAGATCATGGAATTATTCAACGAGTACAACAATGTCTCGCCAAAATTCCAGTTCGAGTTCCTGGATGTGGATAAAAATGCCGATGTCGCGCAACAGGTTTACCAGATTGAAAAATATGGGACCATCATTTTCTCCACGGCAACCAAAGAGGAGCGATGGGAACCCAATCCGGCCATGGGTGGATCTCGTCCTCCCCAGGAAGAGGACATTACAAATACGCTGTTGAAGGCTATTCGTGATGAGCAAAAAACGGTTTATTTCGTGACTGGCCATGGTGAAGGCGATCTTGATGATGCCCAATCGCGAGAAGGGTTTGGCATCGCGAAGGCTGAGTTGGAGAAGGAATTCTACGCTATTAAAACCTTGGATTTAATGGCCATTGATGTCATTCCGACGGATGCCTCTGCCGTGGTTGTGTTAAGTCCGGATAAGGCTTATATGACGCACGAGAACCAGGCATTAACACAATATCTGAAAAATGGTGGAGGTGTGGTAGTCTTGCTGGATCCGACACCGAAACCCGATTTTAAGGACTTTTTGTCACCATTTGGAATAACACCTGATCAAGATGTGGTCGTTGATCCGTCGCTGGAGAATCGTCTGTTTGGCGGGAATCCCGGAATGCCGTTGGTGCGCCAATATGGTGATCATCAAATCACCAAGGATTTTCCTTATGCCACAGTCTTTTCGATGACGCGATCACTGCAGGTCAGCGGTAGTGCACAGCCTTTGGCGATAACAAGTAATAATGCCTGGGGTGAAACCGATTTGGCCAATCTGCAGAATGGTGTTTCCCAAGGGAGCACAGACATTCCCGGCCCTCTCAATATTGCCGTCGTTACCACTGTTCCGTCTGATTCAACCGATGGCAAAGCGGGCCGTCTCGTTGTCGTGGGTGATTCGGATTTTGCAACCAACATCCAATTTAATAATCAGGGTAATGGCAACTTTTTCACCAATATCGTATCCTGGCTTGCCGAAGATGAGGATTTGATTTCAGTCACGCCCAAGCAGATGGAAAATATACCCTTAGCGATGACCGCCGGGGACTTACGAGTCGTTGTATATGCGATTATTTTGTTCGGCTTGTTGATTATCGGGCAGGGGATCCGTATCTACCTGAAGCGGAGGAAGTAACGGACCATGAAACCCAAACAATTACTTCTCTATTTTTCTCTGTTCATTGTCATCGGCGGCTTTGTTTACTTCTATGAATATGAAGGTGGCCAAACCCGGGAAGCCGCGCAAGAGTGGGCTAACAAGACCTTTAAAATCGCATCACCAGACTCGATTGTCGGCCTTTCCATCCAGAACGCCAAAGGAACATATTCAGCAGTCCGAATGGGTGAAGATTGGGAAATTAATGCGCCGTTGAATACCGCAGGTGAAGCTGCTCAATGGAATGGTATTGCCGGCAAAATTGCGGAAGCCACGACGGATCGTGAAATCACGGATAAACTCACCAATCTTGGCGCTTACGGTCTGGATAATCCGAGAGTTACGGTGAAAATGACCTTAGGGGATGGCTCGCAAAAGACATTGCTGGTGGGTTACGAAAGCAAAGTGAGTAAGGGCGGAGCAACGACGTTTGTGAAATGGGCTGATTCCACACGGATTGTCACCACCAGTAATTCATTGTTCACTCAACTGGATAAATCACTTTTCGATTTACGGAATAAATCAATTTTTTCAGTAGATCAACCCCGGGTTGGTAAAATCACGTTGGTGGGTGATAAAGAAAAGGTTGTTCTGGAGAAGATTGCGAACCGGTGGATGATAACGGAACCTGTCCTGTTACCGGCAATGCCCAATGCTATCAGCAGCATGATTTCTGGTTTCAATGGCTTGAAGGCGCGTGATTTTGTTGAAGAAGAACCGACTTCGCTTAAACCCTATCAATTGGATAAATCTGCCCGTCGAGTCATTTTTCAATATGATGATGGTTCCACCCGTGAGGAAATCCGGATTGGTAAGCAACGGTCCGAGGATGAATTGTTCATCCATTGGTTGGGGAAGCATCCTGTTGCAATTATTGATACCAATCAGGCCAAGCGCTTTGCGAAAAGTGCATTTGATTTTCAGGACAAAAAACTGAAGTCTTTCGATATGAATTTGGTTGATCGTTTTACCATTGTGGGTGAAAATCCGCTGGCTATTCACAAGAAAGATTCCACCGGCTGGTTCAGTTCAAACGGTGATTCGCTGGATACCGAAAAAGTCGAAAGTTTGTTGCGCAGTCTGAACACACTTCAAGCGGATAAAGTCGGAGATTACAATGCCAGTAATTTGGTGCAATATGGATTGTCTTCCCCAAAAATGGTAATTAATGCGTATCATCAAGACACGGTGTTAGCCTCAATTTTGGTAGGGGCAGAGACAACGGATGAATTTTTTGTGAAAGCTGCTGATAGTCCGCATGTTTATGTTGTTCAAAATTGGCGCATTAAAAACCTGCAAAAATCAATCGAATCGCTTCAATAAATATTGGATTAAATCTGAATAGCAAAGCCTCCCGGTTGGAGGCTTTGCTTTGATCAATAGTGGTTAATCATGAATCTCATTATTAAAAACATGAATAGGTTGAATGATTAATAATACTCAGAAAAATATCTTTGAATGGCGATCTGGTTTGGGCTAAATTTGTCTATGATAATTGTTGGGCAATTTAATTGTAAATGAAAGGATGTTAGTATGGGTTTTGAGGCTTATACACCCAAAC